>Ga0256406_1003571_pt1 | contig 19094 bp, 15 predicted proteins | sample RumenRJG_03DNA_FD_185986 | JGI IMG/M metagenome (GOLD analysis project Ga0256406, IMG submission 185986) | Bovine rumen microbial communities from Lethbridge, Alberta, Canada - RJG_03 | ecosystem: Host-associated > Mammals > Digestive system > Stomach > Rumen | place: Canada: Alberta | collected...
TTATTTGTTTTAAGTTTTTCTGCCATATCAATTTCCTCCTTCATTCCAAACCGCTTTTCCCGTAAATCCTTCCGGCCATGCCGGAAACCTGCCCCGCATTCTGCCATTCATTTAATAACTGTACGGAAGTACTGCCCTTTATTCTGCAATCAGCACGATGAGAATCGGGGCAATCACAATCAGATACCCGGCAATGTAGAGGATCCTATGCTTTTTCTCGCGGTGAACGGCGACAAATTCCCGGATGATAGCGCTTGGCCAGTAATAGAAAGCAACGTGTGCGCCAATCCCAACGGCTTTTAGTCCCGCTTTCCGTGCGTAACGCATCGCACGGTAAACATGATAATTGCTTGTCACGAGTGCCGTATACTTTCTGCCGGACTGTGCCATAATGATATCACGACTGTTCATTATATTCTCCATTGTCGTGGTTGATTTATCTTCCATCAGAATTTTTTCTTCCGGAATACCTTTCCCCAGAAGATACCGGCGCATGGCTTCCGCTTCGCTGCAGACTTCATCACTCCCCTGTCCTCCCGAAGGAATAAGATACGGCGGCGTCGGATCGCGATGATAAATAGCAATCGCTTTGTCGCAGCGTTCCGCAAGAAGTTTGGTTACCGTTCCGTCTCTGTGCAGTCCGGCCCCGTGAATAATGACGTAATCAAAATCCCTCTTAACCGGAATAAACTGCAAAAACACGCAGTAGAAAACAAAATTCAGAAATGTAACCGACAGATAAAGTGTCGTTGCCATCAGGATCATAAGAATGGGAGACAGCTTCGCCGTTGCCTTTGCAAAGCGTTCCATACCCATATCCGATCCGATGAATAGACCTATTCCCCAGATAACCATGGCCGCTTCGCCTGCCAGCAGGATGACTCCCAGCAGCAGTGAAAGCAGATTGGCGAGGCTTCTTCCCTCCCGCTGTATCATGACGATGCCGTTCGCAATAAGAAAAAACGGCAGCACCAGAACCAGCAGAGATACGGATGCAAGAATAATCAGTATGATTGTACTGCCCAGCTCTCCGAAAAAGGAAAGAATAAAAATCACCGCAGAAGCGGCTGCGAACAGCAAAAGCACAACATTGCGATAGCGGCTCCTGTCCTTGTGCATAGAGTATGCGAACATTCCGCAGAATATCAGGGCAATAATAAATGTAAAAAGCACAACACCCCAGTCCACAAAAATACTCCTTTCCCCGGTTTCAACACGTATTCCCTATATAAAATACTCGAATCGCGGCTGTCTGGCAATCCCCCGGGCGGAGTAAACATTTGGGCGCGGCCGGGTTGGAAATCATTGCCCGAAACTTCACCGCGGCTCTGCTTCGGTGCATGGATTTGTCGCGGCTACCCGTCATACGTTGCCCGGTTTCTCACCGCGTCTTGCTTTCGGTTGTCGTTCCGGCGCGGCCGGACAGAAAATTATTGCCCGATACTTCATCGCGCCTTGCTTTCGGTTGGCCCTCCGGAGCGGCCGGACAGAAAATCATTGCCCGAAACTTCAACGCGCCCTTGCTTCGGTGCATGGATTTGTCGCGGCTACCCGTCATACGTTGCCCGGTTTCTCACCGCATCTTGCTTTCGGTTGTCGTTCCGGCGCGGCCGGACAGAAAACCATTGCCCGATACTTCATCGCGGCCCTGCTTCGGTGCATAGATTTGTCGCGGCTGCCCGTCATATGTTGCCCGGATTTTCACCGCGCCTTGCTTTCGGTTGTCGTTCCGGCGCGGCCGGACAGAAAATCATTGCCCGATACTTCAACGCAGCCTTACTTCGGTGCATGAGTATGTCGCGGCTGTCCGTCATACGTTGCCCGGGTTTTCACCGCGCCTTGCTTTCGGTTGTCCCTCCGGCGCGGCCGGACAGAAAATCATTGCCCGATACTTCAACGCAGCCTTACTTCGGTGCATGGATTTGTCGCGGCTACCCGTCATACGTTGCCCGGTTTCTCACCGCGCCTTGCTTTCGGTTGTCCCTCCGGCGCGGCCGGACAGAAAATCATTGCCCGAAACTTCAACGCGCCCTTGCTTTCGGTTGTCCCTCCGGCGCGGCCGGACACAAAATCATTGCCCGATACTTCATCGCGGCCCTGCTTCGGTGCATAGATTTGTCACGGCTGCCCGTCATATGTTGCCCGGTTTCTCACCGCGCCTTGCTTTCGGTTGTCCCTCCGGCGCGGCCGGACAGAAAATCGTTGCCCGATACTTCATCGCGGCCCTGCTTCGGTGCATGGATTTGTCGCGGCTGCCCGTCATACGTTGCCCGGGTTTTCAACGTGTCTTGCTTTCTGTTGTCGCTCCGGCGCGGCCGGGCTGAAAATCATTGTCCAAAACTTCACCGCGCCTTGCTTTCGGTTGTCCCTCCGGCGCGGCCGGACAGAAAATCATTGCCCGATACTTCAACGCAGCCTTACTTCGGTGCATGAGTATGTCGCGGCTGTCCGTCATACGTTGCCCGGATTTTCACCGCGCCTTGCTTTCGGTTGTCGCTCCGGCGCAGCCGGGCTGAAAATCATTGTCCAAAACTTCAACGCGTCTTACTTTCGGTTGTCGCTTCGGCGCGGCCGGACAGAAAATCATTGCCCGAAACTTCAACGTGTCTTGCTTTCGGTTGTCGCTCCGGCGCGGCCGGACAGAAAATCATTGCCCGAAACTTCAACGCACCCTTGCTTTCGGTTGTCCCTCCGGCGCGGCCGGACAGAAAATCATTGCCCGAAACTTCAACGCGCCCTTGCTTTCGGTTGTCCCTCCGGCGCGCCCGGACAGATAATCATTACCCGAAACTTCAACGCGCCCTTGCTTCGGTGCATGGATTTGTCGCGGCTACCCGTCATACGTTGCCCAGTTTCTCACCTCGCCTTGCTTTCGGTTGTCCCTCCGGCGCGGCCGGGTTGGAAATCATTGCCCGAAACTTTACCGCGGCCGGCCAGAATCTCATAGGCCGAAACTTTACCGCGTCAAACTTATGTCTTCCCCTGTTTTCTTCCATGACTTATAATCAAATTATCCGAAAGGTTCATTAAGATTCATTCGTCAAATATAAAGAACTTAAAGGCAGTGTATGATTACCGTGTCAAAAGTCCGCCGCCACGCATGCTTGCATGCGAGTGGTGGCAGGACTTATTGACACGCCCCACATGAGGCATGAAGGGGCGCGAAAGCGTCACGAGAATGCCGAATGTGGCAGCGTGGTGGGAGTTGCAAAGCAACGAAACCACGCGTAATCATAAATGAGTGGCAAAAGGTACTTTTGACACTCATATCAGTGTATGAATTATGAATAGGGAGGCAGTTATGAGCAGGGTATCCATGAGAGGGGTTTGTGATATGCATGTGCACACGAACCCGGATCTGCGGCTCCGTGCATACAGTGATTTTGAGCTGGCGGACGCGGCCGTACGAGTAGGGGCAAGAGCCATTGTCATCAAGTCACATCTGGGTTTTACCGTAAACCGCGCCTGTCTGACAAACGAATATGTCAAAAAGTTTTATGGCGATAATACGGGATTTACGATGTTTGGCGGTGTCGTCATGAACAAGGTCATCGGAGGTATCAATCCGGAAGCCGTGGAAAAAGCTCTGAAGCTTGGCGCAAAGGAAATCTGGCTGCCGACCCAGTCCGCCAGAAGGCATCTGGAAAAAATGGGACAGAATCCGGCGGACGGCATTGAGCTTGTCCGCGATGGAAAAGTAATTCCCGAATTACTGGATGTTTTTCATCTGGTCCGGGATTATGACGTGGTTCTGGGGACGGCGCACGTATCCCCCAAGGAAGCTTTTACGATCGTCGAGACTGCGAAAGACGCCGGGGTCCGAAAAATTGTAATTACGCATCCGGAATGGTGGGTGGTCGATATGTCCGTTGAAGATCAGATCCGTCTGGTCCGTGACTACGACTGCATTCTGGAGCGCTGCTATGCACAGAATATGGGCGGCGGAAAATACAAATCCAATCTTTCGGACAATCTCGACATCATCAAAGAAGTCGGCTATAAGCATGTCATGGCCGATACCGACGGAGGTCAGACAGAAAACCCGCACTGGGAACTGGCGCTGGAAGAATATATGCAGTATCTCAAAGATCACGGTATTCCGGATGACCAGATCTGGTACATGACCCGCACCATCCCCTGCCGTCTTTTGAATATTGAAGAAAGTCAGCAACCCGAATAATTGCGCCCGGCTGTTCCCGCATCTTATTTCATCTTTATGATTACCGTGTCAAAAGTCCGCCGCCACGCATGCTTGCATGCGAGTGGTGGCAGGACTTATTGACACGCCCCACAGGAGGCATGAAGTGGCGCGAAAGCGTCACGAGAATGCCGAATATGGCAGCGTGGTGGGAATTGCGGAGCAACGAAACCACGCGTAATCATAAATGAGTGGCAAAAGGTACTTTTGACACTCATATCATCTTTATTATTATAGGAAGGAGAAAAATATGCTGAGCCTGATCATCATCCTGGCGATCGCCCTCGCCATCTTTCTCGGATACAAGACCAAAATCAACACCGGTCTTTTCTGTATCGTATTTGCCTTTATCATTGGCTGCTTCGCAATGGATCTTCGGCCGAAGGACCTGATCGGGTTCTGGCCGGTAAACACCATGTTTGTAATTCTGTCCGTGTCGCTGTTTTATAATGTGGCGGCGATTAACGGAACACTGGAAAAAATGTCAGGAGCACTTCTTTATTCCTGCCGCCATTTCCCGGGTATTCTCCCATACGCACTCTTTGCCGTAGCTGTTATCCTTTCCGTGATGGGTGCAACTTATTTTACCGTCCTTGCTTTCCTGGCTCCGATCACACTGATCATCTGTGATGAGTCACGTATGGACAAACTGACAGGTGCGGTTGCCATCAATTGCGGCGCACTGGCCGGAGGTGACTTTCCCACTTCGAATCTCGGCGTTGTATTCCGCGGTCTGGCCGATACTGCCTATGAAAACAATCCAGATCTTCCGGCCATTGACACTTTCGGCATGCAAATGAAAATCTTCATCTTCTCCATTATTTTTTCCCTGATTATCGTATCCATCTTCCGTTTCGCCATGAAATCAAACCGTAATATCGGAAAAGACGTTGCTTTTAAAAAACCGGAAGCTTTCACAGCCCCGCAGAAAACCACGCTCACCCTTATGCTTGTCATGATGGTTCTTGTTCTGATTTTCCCGATGCTTAAAGTATTCAATCCGAACAATGCCGTCATTGCCCGCATTGCCGGTAAAATGGATGTAGGTCTCGTAGCTGTTATCTTCGCTGTGATCGCACTGCTTCTTCATCTGGCTCCGCAGAAGGAAGCCATCGCCAGAATTCCGTGGAATACCATCATTATGATTGCCGGCGCCGGTATGCTGATTGCCGTTGCTGTCGAAGCAGGAACTATTGATATGCTCTCCAACTGGGTAAGTTCCAACGTTCCAAAACTTCTGATTCCGGCCGTCTTCTCTATCATTGCCGCCATCATGAGTTTCTTTAGTTCAACAACCGGCGTTGTAACCCCGGCACTGTTCCCGCTGATCCCGGCCCTGGCCGCAACATGCGGCATATCAGCGCCTGTCCTTTTTGCCTGCACCGTTCTCGGCGCTCAGTCAAGTGCCATCAGCCCATTCTCATCCGGCGGCTCGCTTATCCTCGGATCCGTTCCGAAGGAAGAAGAAAGAAATACCATGTTCAACCGGCTGCTTCTGACAGCAGTTCCGATCTGCGTACTTTGCTGTGCGGCGTATAACTTCCTTCTGGCCATCCTGATGTGATGATTTAATTCTGTATACGCCCTGATGCGCACACCGGCAGCCAATAATAACGACGGAAAAGATTTCGAGGGAAATGGACATGAGCGGAACAGAGAAAAGAAAGGGCAGGTCGGGAAATCAGGGAAGTCCGTCCTCCGGCAAAACAGAAAAACAACAGAGTCGCTGGCATTTGTGGCCGTATTTCCAGACAATCCCCGGGATCATTTACTATCAGATTGTTTCCGGACTGATTCTGGCGCTGGCCCTGAACGGCATACGGACTCTGAGCGGGATTCTGATGTCATCGGCCGGCCATGAGGCTGTCACGACGGGAGATTTTGCATTTCTTTTTACGACGTGGCAGGGAGGACTGCTGATTTTGCTGGCGATCGCACTGCTGTGCCTTTATACGATATTTGACCTGAATGTCAAGATTATTTACAGTCGCAGTGTCCTGTGCAGGGAAAAAGCAAGGACTGGAACTATATTAAAAGATGCCGTACGCTCGTTCAGGAAATTGACCGGGTTCCGGGGAATTCTGCTTATCCTGTATATGGCGATTGCCGTACCGCTGGTCGGAATCGGAGTTACGACCAGCCTAACGAAGGATCTGAAGATACCGAATTTCATTACTTCCGTAATTTATGCAACGCCACTGTACCTGATTCCCTATTCTGTTTTCAATGCTTTTATGCTCTTTCAGGGACTACGCTTTTTATTTACGTTTCACGCGGTGGTTCTGGACAATATGCCGGTCCGGAATGCCGCGGCGCATGCGAAAAAGCTTATGAAGGAACATTGGAAGCAGTTTATTCCGCATTATCTTTTGTTTATTGTGATCGTCGGAAGCAGTGCGGCCGCGGCCATCGGTGTCTTCCTGCTGGTACCTGACCTGATTGTGAATCTGGCATCAGAAAATGCCGCCAGTTCCAAATTTTTCAGTGTATTTATGGCGCTGCTCAACACTGCTCTGTTTATATACCTGTATCAGGTGATCACGCCGCTGATGATCCTGGAACTTACCCGCTATTACCGGATGTATACGGACGGAACAACAATTTATGTTCCCGCCGCCCCAAGGAGCCGTCACGTCGGCCGTGTGATCAGAATCGGCGCCATCATTGCCGCTGTAGCTATACTCAGCATCGGTATGACGGCGTATTATGATGAGCTTTTTCCGCTGGAAAGCACGGTTGGTATTGTAGCCCACCGAACCGGCGGAACGCTGGCACCGGAAAACACAGCAGAAGGCATTGAAAGATCGGCCGATTACGGAGTGATCGGCTGTGAGACGGATGTGCAAAGAACAAAGGACGGTCAGTATATCATCAATCATGATGACGATTTTAAGCGATTATATGGAGTTAGCAAAAAATCATCGGAAATGACGATGGATGATATCAGAAAGCTGCGTACGGCGAGCGGCTATCCGGTTCCGACGCTTGCAAAATTGCTTGAAACGGCTAAAAAGAAGAAGGTCCGGCTGTACATAGAACTCAAGGGTCCGACTGCGGACAATAAGATGGTAGATGATGTGGTGAAGATGGTTCGCGATAAAAATATGACCGATCAGGTTGCTTTGATCAGTCTGAAATATAAGGTGCTTGACTATGCGGAACGCACCTATCCTGAATTTGAAACCGGCTATCTTTACTTCATGAGTTTCGGAGATACAACAAAGCTGAACGTGGATGATCTGATTATTGAGGAGCAGCTGGCCACAGGAGCCAACATTCTCGCACTCCGGCGCGGCGGAAAAAAGGTTCTTGTGTGGACTGTCAATGAAGACGATTACCTGAAAAAAATATTGGCCGGCAATGCGGACGGCATCATTACCGACCGGGTAAAGCGTGCCTGTGAAATCAAAGAGCAGATGAAGCATAGAAATTACCGGGAGCGCGCGGAAGACAAGCTGGACGCGTGGCTGCTCTGATACTGTACAGAAAGAATAGAAGAAAATTTCAAGCCCACCGGAAAAAGGAGAAGAAAAAATGTCAAAGACTATATCGGACGCTGTGATGAAAATGATCCGCTTTTATGAAAAGGAAAGCAATGTCTGCCTGCATGATATCAACCATTTCATGAAAGTATGGGGGTTTGCGCATGCCATCGCCCTTTCGGAAAATCTGGATGCGAAGACGCGGCAAACGCTGGAGCTGGCCGCCATTGTTCATGACATTGCCTGCCCGCTTTGCCGGAAAAAATATGGAAACACAAACGGAAAAGCCCAGGAACAGGAAGGAAATCTCCTGACGCGGGAATTCTACCGTGATTTCGGACTGCCGGAAGAACAGCTAAACCGGATTTGCTATATTGTTGCACATCATCACACGTATACCGGGGTGGACGGGCCGGACTTACAGATTATGCTGGAAGCGGATTTCCTGGTGAACGCTGACGAGTCGTCATTAAATAAAGAAGCCATCACTAGTTTCCGGGATAAGGTTTTTTGCACAAAGACAGGGACGGAAATGCTGAACCGTATGTATTTATAATAATTTTGTCCTATATAAAGCAGGAATTCCGGAGCCGGTGCACGGCCAGGTTCCCGCCCCCCGATCTTAAAATCGGAAAAGTGTATAGGAAGGTATGGAGCCGTGAAACGCCTCACTTCCAGGTGGCCATCAGTTTGTGAAGAATTCGATACAATTCCCCGGAATCCTCCGGAGAAATCTCAAAGCATTTCCCAATCCGCTGCGGGATATCTGCTGCCTTTTTCTTAAGTTCTTCTCCGGCCGGTGTGATGGTAACAATCAGGCTTCGCTCATCTTCCTCGCTGCGTTTCCTGACTACATATCCTTTCTGTTCCAGTTTTTTAAGCAAAGGCGTCAGTGTTCCGGAGTCAAGATACAGGTAATCCCCGAGAGCGCTCACATTCAGGCTTTTGTGTTCCCACATGGCCATCATCGTAATATACTGTGTGTACGTAAGATCAAGCTCATCCAGATAAGGCTTATATCTGCGCACAACCTCCTTAGAACAAACATATAGAGGAAAACAAAGCTGGTTATCAAGTTTCAAAGCATCTTTTTTCTGAGTGTCATTCATATAAATATACCTGAAAGAAAAAAGCTGTTCCTCACCGTCCTGCACGAACACGGCCAGGGCGCGGGAACAGCATCATTGGTTACATCAACGCCGCTAAGCACAGGATAAACGTAATCATCGGCAGTCCGCCCTGCATCAGAATAATCTTCGGCTGGCTTGAGACCCCTCCGTATACCGCCACCCCGATAATATACAGCATTAAAATAGCAACAGCCATAACACTCGGGAAAATAAATGCAGCCAGAAGGATCAAAACTCCGATCAGACCATTGTAAACACCCTGGTTTTTCAGCAGGACATTTACCGTATCCTCCTTCAGTGTTTCCATCGGGATGGCAAAGACACGGCTGGTCTTTTCAGAAGTTGCTGCCACCGTTTCCAGATAGAAAATATAAAAAAACTCAAGCGCGGTTAAAAGTGAAAATATTCGTATCCAGATATTCATGCTTTCTCAAAATTCTCCTTCCCATGATGCCAGCGCGGGCACTGTCCGTCCCCTGCCGCAGCGGATGCGGATTTAGCCGCGGCGCTGATGCCGGTGCGGCCATTGTCCGTCCTTCGGCAATGCTTCGAATGCACTGTTGTACAGGCACCCTGGAAAAGTGCACTGTATTCTTTACTGTGATTTTGTATTTAATACAATTTAATATTATACAATTATCTATAAAATGCAAGTCCTATTTGCGATATTAAAGCTCGTTTTTGAGCATAATGGCTTACCGCCGTGCTGATGTAAAACCATACCGCACTCCGCCGTCTGTTGCAGGTGCCGGACGAATATGGGATAATCTGATTAAAGATAGAAAAATATCCGTTTAAAAGGAGGGTATGCAGATGAGGGTTAAGATGGAAATAGAGAATTTTTCACAATATGAGCCGGGTCATTCTCTTCGAAGAGCCTTTGCCAAAGATAAAGTTCCGCTCCTTCAAATGGAGCATCTGCGTCAGCTCGATTTCATGATCAGCCGCGGGCTTTCCTATGAAAACACCGTAAATACGTTCATGCAGCAGCTGTTCTTTAATGAGTCCCTGTGGCCTTTGAAAGTCCGGAAGGATATGGTCATTCTTCTTGACACGGCCGGTGCTCTGATCTGTGCCGGCGGCGTATGGTCACTTCTGTTTGCTCCGGAAAAACTGGAACGTATCACTCTCGCGGAAAATGCAGATCTATATCCTGTTTATTCGGATGTTATTGATAAAGTAAATGATGACACCATGTGCGATATATTCCTGCCTGTTACATCGGAACGTGTCCTGTTAAGCGGAGCCGATCCCTTCTGCATTCTTGATGCATATGCGGAGCATTACAAGGGAGGTTACCTCGCCATGGCCAAAAAACTGGTCATTGAGGGAACCGATGAATTGTATCGGAATGTTCCGGTTCTTCGCTGCGGCGCTCTTACCACGGTTGATGTCTCGGAGATTGAAAACTATAATACAATCCGGTCCCTGCTGGAGGACTATATTTTCCAGTTTGACCATCGGGACGGAAATTCCCTGCAGCCTTTGTCCGTCGCCGTCTTCGGTGCGCCGGGATCCGGAAAGTCTTTTGGAATCCGGGAAATTGCCCGCTCAGTAAAGCGTTTTCGCTGTGCGACTCTCAACTGTTCTCAGTTCGGTTCCCCGGAGTCCCTCTTTGAAGCTCTTCATCAGGAACTTTCGGAAAAATCCGATGCGATCCCTCTTATTTTCTTCGATGAATTTGATTCCGCCATCGACGGCCAGGAACTTGGATGGCTCCGCTATTTCCTTGCTCCCATGCAGGATGGAGAATACACCCTTCACGGAAGAACCGAAACCATCGACGCTGCTGTCTTTGTGTTTGCCGGAGGCACTGCGGATACCTATGAGCAGTTTCTTCCTGACTCCGGGCGCGAAGAAAGCTTCCGTCAGCGCAAGGGACCGGATTTTGTTTCAAGGCTCAAAGGTACTTTGAACATTATGGGGCCGAACCCGAACCGGATCACCGACCGGAGGCACCTCATCCGCAGAGCTTTGCTGCTGCGCGATCTGATTATAAGAAAATTTCCGGATGTATATGACCAAAAGTCCGGCACTGTGAATATTTCTCCTGCGCTTCTTAGTTCTTTGCTCCGTGTTTCCGAGTACCGCCACGGCACCCGCTCCCTTGAATTTATCCTTGCCATGAGCAGGCTCGGCGGCGAGAAGCGCTTCACACCGGCATATCTCCCTCCGCTTTCCCAGCTGAATATTCATCTGGATGTGCAGGATTTCCAGAACAAAATCATGTTTGAACAGCTGATTGGAGACGGCATGGAAACCTTTACCAGGCGTCTGTATGAAAATGCCATGCCGCTGATCGATTACGCCTCTCTTCCCGACGAGGCGGAAGAAGACAGCCCGGAACAGAAATCAGAAAAGAAAAAATCGGAAAGTAAGGCCGGAGGCAAAGGTCCCGGATGGGATCTGATCGGCGAAATCAACCGGGAATACTACCGAAGCATCATCCGGTACCTGTTTGAAAAGCTCCAGGATCCTCACCGTTCTCTGGGGGTTCGGCGAATGATCCCGGACGCACCGGACACGGTAGCCAGACCCGGAAAGGAGGATCTGGAAACACTTTCAAGATGGACCCATGAGGCTTATGTCAAGACCCATCTTGAAAACGGATGGTGCTATGACGCCCATTCTGACCAGGAACTGCTCCGTTCCAAATATCTTGTCTCCTACGATGATCTTCCGGAAACGCGAAAGGCAGGAATTCGCAGCAGTCTCGCTGATCACGCCCGATACATCCGAAGTCTTGGATTCGAACTTTTTCATCGCCCGTATGACTTTGCTCCCGGCGCCATCCCAATCGCGGCAAAATCGCAGAACGAGGCATCGGCACAGGAAGAAAGTGAAGATAAAAATGTTTAATATTGGTCATTATGGTAAATATTGCTTGACAAAAGCACCACAAAATCGTTTTTTTATCTATATGATTCGTCCATTAGCAACGGCATATAGAAGCATTCTTCACAGCGCAGCTGCTGCTGTGAATGAAAGATGACAGGCAGAGGATTAGTATAATGGGTTTCAGGAAAGAGAACCGGGGGCATAGAACTGCTTCAGAGGAAATTGACATTCCCGGTACACTGACAAGACAACAGCTCTTCGAGCTGGAACAGAAGGATAAAACGCCAGCGCGCCGTGCATGGGACCTGTGTGTGACGCTGTTTCCGGCGCCGGCCTGCGCCGCTGCGCTGCTGGAATACGGGTATATTCCTGACAAGTATTCCAACGCGTATCCCTGGCGTTATGTGATCTTTCTGCTGATACCGCTGGCCGTCTATCTGTGCGTCTGGATCGTTTCCCGAGTGCGCTGCGCAAAGGGCGATCGCACGCTGTATGAAAAGCTTCTGTATAAAGCACCACTGTACACAGCCATTTATCTTTTCCTGCTGCTGTTCGATGTGCTGACACTAAAGACCGGCAAGCTCATGTATCCCTTCATCCCCTGGGTCAACGACATTATCAATGCCGCCCTGGGAGACTGGAACATGCTGCTGAAAAGCACGCTGTTTTCCCTGCGGCTTCTCTTTCTGGGATACTTCTGGGGGGTTGGTGTCGGCCTGATCACCGGCATCGCCTGCGGCTACAGCAGCAGAATCCATTACTGGATCAGCCCTCTCATAAAGATTCTCGGCCCCATCCCGGTAGCCACCTGGCTGCCGCTGATCATGCTGCTCTTTCCCAGCCTGTTTTCCGGATCCGTCTTCATCATCGCACTGGGGACCTGGTTCTCCGTAACAATCGCCACCATCACGGGCATCTCCAACATCGACCGCGCTTACTTTGATGCCGCCCGCATCCTTGGCGCCCGGGAAAGACAGCTGGTACTTCACGTTGCAATCCCTCATGCGATGCCCAATATCCTGCAGGGCATGACCCAGGGCATGAATTCAGCCTGCATTGCCCTGATGGTAGCGGAAATGCTGGGCGTGGAAGCCGGTCTGGGCTGGTACATCACCTGGGCTAAAGCCTGGGCTATGTATAACCGCATGTTTGCAGCCATCATCGTGATCTGTATTATTTTCAACGGCGTAACCAGAATGCTGGACTTTATCCGGCGGCGCGCGCTCCGCTGGCAGATTGGGGTGACGAGGACATGAGCGATCCGCTGATCTTAAAACTGGACAGAGTGTCCAAGCATTTCGCCCGGGTAGAAACGGACGGCATCACCAATGCCCTGGAGGGAATCAACCTTGAACTGCATGAGGGAGAGTTCGTCTCCATCGTAGGCACCTCCGGCTGCGGCAAATCGACGCTCCTGCGTCTGATCGCAGGACTTCTCCGGCCAACCACCGGTACACTGACGGTGAACGGCGAGCCGATCACCGGCCCGGCTCCGGACCGGGGCATGGTCTTTCAGCAGCCAACCCTTTTTCCCTGGCTGACTGTGGAAAAAAATATCTCGTTCAGCTTCCGCATGCGCCATAAGCTGAAGGAAAATGAAGCGCAGGTCAGCCGCATCCTGGATGTGATCAAGCTGACGGCCTTTAAGGACGACTACCCATCCCAGTTGTCCGGCGGCATGGCTCAGCGTGTGGCACTGGCCCGCACCCTGATCTGCCAGCCGAAAATCCTGCTGCTGGACGAACCTTTGGGCGCGCTTGACGCCTTTACCCGCATGAACATGCAGGACGAAATTCTGAGCAGCTGGCGAACGGCGCGGCAGCTGGCGATCATGGTCACCCATGACATTGACGAAGCCATCTATATGGGCACCCGTGTGATCGTCATGGAGCCGCATCCGGGCCGCATCATGGGGGAGATACCCATCAAACTGGACTACCCCCGCAACCGAAGCAGTTCCCAATTTGTAGAGTACCGCAATCAGATCCTTGATATGCTGCACTTTGGCTTGAATGAGAAATGAAATACATCTGTTTACAAGGGAGGAACGAAATGAAGAAAAAACGAATGACCCTGCTGATGCTTTGCCTGACCATGCTCCTGCCGCTCTCTGTCGGCGGACAGCGAAGCGCCTGCGCAGCTGAGGCCGCAGCAGAGGAGAAAAGCTCTGATCTTAGCGAAGAAGAAGCCTGGAAGCAGGAGCCTGCCTACGGTCAAAAGCTATATTACATGATCGGCTCTGCCTGCACTTCCGCGACGAATATGGCGGAATACCTTGGCTATTATGAAGACGCCGGTCTGGATGTAGAAGGCTTTAAAGGCGACTCCGACATCGAGGCTATCGGCACCGGGCAGTGTCAAATTGCCATCGGCCATATTGCCAAAGCAACCGTTCCGGCGACGAACGGTGTGAGTCTCACCTTCGTGGGCAGTGCCCATCTGCTTCAGGGCTGCAAGGCGCTCTATGTTCTGGCGGACAGCGGGTATGAACATTATGAGGACCTGAAGGGAGCAAAAATATCCGTTCCCAACGGCATCGGCGCCTCCGACTACAACATCACCGCCCGTCTGCTTCTTGAGTCCGGTATGAATCCCCTCACAGATGTCAGCCTGACGGCCGTTGCACAGGATGCCTGCGTGGCTGCCATGCAGAATGGTCAGATCGAAGCTGCACTGCTCAGTGAACCCTTCGGATACCCTCTTGTCCGGGATGGCGTACTGCGCAAGATTGACTCCGCCGACGGCAACAGCACAAATGAGCTTTGCTGCGTCATCATGATGAACCCTGACTTCATCGCCGAAAATCCCATTACAGCAGAAAAGCTGGCCTCCTGCGTCAAGAAGGCGCTCCGGTGGATGGGCGAGAACCCGGAGGAAAGCACCCGTATCCTGATGGATCTGGGACTTAATCCCAGCGACAGGTACGACATGAATCTGGAGCTGAACAAGCTGATGAGCTTCGGCATGCAAAGCGACGAGTATTCCGCCAAACAGCTTCTTGGCATTGCAGAGGACTATATCGATGTCGGCCTGATTACGTCATCGCAGGATGCAAAAGCCGTCGTTGACAAACTATGGACCCCTCTGGGCTCTGCCGAATAAAGTCCATCCGAAAAATACGGCACCGCAGGGACATCTGCCTATGACAATCGGACAACCTGCCTTATCAAGCCTATCCGAAAAATGCAGCACCGCGAGGCTCTCCCGGGCCTGCGGTGTTGTTTTTATACCTGTGTACAGCATGCCTGCAGAAACGTCTGTAAATATCTATAAATATCTATAAATTACTCTATAAAAGCTTCCTGTATACTTTAATCAGTGAAGGAGAATAACCATATGACAAGAGAATTACCTGCACAATTTGAAGCGTTCGGTGCCGCACGTCAGAACGGCTTTCTGAAGGTCAAGGCAATCAAGGAAGCCGGTGGCCTGGTGGCCGGGACTTTCTGCACCTTCACTCCTCTCGAGATCCTGGACGCGGCCGGCTTCTGCCCGGTAAGCCTTTGCGGCATGAGCGACGAGACCATCCCGGCAGCGGAGGCGCATCTGCCGAAAAACCTGTGCCCGCTGATCAAGTCCAGCTATGGCTTTGCCGTATCGGACAAATGCCCCTATACCTATTTTGCCGATCTGATTGTGGGGGAGACCACCTGTGATGGTAAAAAAAAGATGTATGAGCTTCTGGGAAAAATGAAGGAGGTCTATATCCTTCATCTGCCTCAGGGAGAAAATGAGGCGGCGCTGGACATCTGGACGGCGGAGCTGCACCGTTTCATCGCCTATCTGGAGGAGCACTTTTCCGTAGAGATCACAGAAGAAAAAATCCGTAAAGCCGCGCACGTACGCAATGAAGAGCGCCAGGCCCGCCGGGCTTTGCAGCAGCTCCAGCTGCATAAACCGCCCATGGCCTGGGGTTATGATCTTTATAAAGCACTGGACGGCGTGGGTTTTCTCTTTGACCGCGCCGAGGTTCTGAAAAAGCTGAACACGCTGACCGGGGACCTGAAGAGCGCCTGCGCTGCAGGTGAAAGCCCAGTGCCGGCAGGCGCAAAACGAATTCTGATCACGGGCTGCCCCATCGGCGGCGTGCTGAACAAGACCGTAAAGTCCATTGAGACGCACGGCGGTGTGGTGGTCTGCTATGAAAACTGCAGCGGCGTCAAAGCGGTCGAAAGGGATGTTGACGAGAAGGATCCGGACATCGTCCGGGCTGTTGCCAGGCGCTATCTCTCCATCGGCTGCGCCGTCATGACACCGGACTCAAGACGCATGGAGCTGCTGCGGCAGCTGGTGAACGAGTACGCGGTGGACGGTGTGGTGGAGATAAATCTCCAGGCATGCACACCGTACACGGTGGAAGCCTTTTGTGTTCGTAAACTCATGGAGGAGCTGGGCGTGCCCTATGTGGGAGTGGAAACAGACTACTCCTCCGGCGACACCGGGCAGCTCAGTACCCGCATCGAGGCATTTCTGGAAATGCTATAACCGAAGGTCACACCAGGAAAAACAATGTCTACAGGAGAAAACAGTATGTGCTTTTCCATCGGCATCGATATCGGCTCAACCAGCACCAAGACCGCCGTTCTGGATGAAAACGGAACTCCTGCGCTGCTTTTTGTCCAGCCCACCGGCTGGAGCAGCGTAGACACCGCGGAGGCAGTGCAGCAGCATTTAATACAGAAGGGATACAACCCGGCGCTTTTTCCATGTGTAGCGACCGGCTATGGGCGGGTGGCCGTGCCCTATGCAGACAAGGCTGTGACAGAAATCACCTGTCATGCCCGGGGCGCTATGCTGCTCCACGGCAGCGGGAACCTTACCGTTATTGACATCGGCGGTCAGGATACAAAGATCATCCGCGTACAGAACGGGAAGATTATTGATTTTATTATGAACGACAAGTGCTCTGCCGGAACCGGACGTTTTCTGGAGATCATGGCGAATACAATGGGCCTGCGGCCGGATACCCTTTGTGATCTGGCATCTCGCGGAGGCAGCATCTCCATCAGTTCCATGTGTACGGTCTTTGCCGAATCGGAAGTGATCAGTCTCATCGGCAAGGGTGAAAGCCGGGAAAATATCGCCTTCGCGGTGGTGGATTCCATCGTGAAGAAGGTGGCCTCCCAGGCCGGACATCTTGACATGGGCAACGAAGTCTGTCTCACGGGAGGCTTGTGCCAGTGCGAATATGTTCTGCAGGCTCTGGGAACCGCGTTAAATAAAACAATCATTGCCGATGCGAACGGCCGCTACGCCGGAGCCATCGGTGCGGCGCTGGCGGCCCGGGAAATCCGGAAGAAGGCGGCACCGGAAGGCCGGATGGATGGAGTTCTGTAATCTATCCGGACACTCTGTCTGTGTACCGGATCAGCCGGCGCACTTCCTCCAGGGTTCTGCCGCCGGCAGTGTGGAGGGAAAATAATGCGGCGCCATAGGCAGCTTCCTCTGCGCTGCTGGTAATCCTTATTTCCCTGCCAAATACTTTCTCTATAATCCGGCATTCAATGCGGCTGTTTCTGGGCCCATTGCCGCTGGCAGCCATAGGCTTGTCCGAGTGAAATCCGTCCGGAAGAAGTGTGTAAAAATCATAAAGCTCGCGGGCAATTCCTTCCATGCATGCATAGGAAAGGTCACCTGCCGTCATGGTTTCCTCATGTATGTTTGTGACTGCCGCTGTCAGCCGGCTGTCCTCGCGGGTCCCCCGGAACCTTGTGTCAAACTTTACCCGGGTCCCCTTCGGTAAACCTTCAGCGGCGCGGTCCATCAATTGCATCAAATGATCCGGTGCTTCTATACCCGCCATCCTGAAGACACTTCTATAAAATCTTTCCAGAATGCTGTACGCATAACCGCCGCACAGACTCGAGCCATTGATCAGATAGCGGCCGCCGACAAACGGCCGGCATTCCAGCCCTGCTATTGAAAGATACCGATCTGAGAGCGCGGACATCTGGCTTCCTGTACCAATATTAATAAGAACATCCTCTTCTGCCCCCACTGAGCCCAGAAAGCTTGCCTGGTTATCCCCGATCGGGATGGAAACCGGAATCTCCTCCTCACCGCAGCGCATGGATCCAACCGCACACTCCATTTTAGCAATTTCCGGTATAAGCTGTTTCGGAATTCCAAGAGTCTTCAGGCTTTCCCTGTCAAACCCGCTGTCGTGGTGATAAAAACCCAGACTTGCGGCGTTGGAAGGATGAAGCAGCGCCCGGGTCCGCCCGGTCAGGTGCATAGCCACATAATCTTCAATTGTGCCAATTCCTGCCGCCCGGTCCGGGATTTTCCCGCTCAGACCATCCGCGTAAACAGTAACCAGACCGAAACCCGTTGCTGTCTTCCATCCGGTAAGTTTCCGGATCCGTCCGCAGGCAGTATCTGCATCCCCGCCGCCATACGCATTTCCACAGAACGCTGCATCGCCCCGATGACTATCTTCTGTTCCGGAAAGCCACGCGTCACCGCGGCCATCCTGCCAGGTAATCAGCGGGCTGACTGCACGGCCATTTTGATCAAAGTAGACAATGCCATGCATCTGCCCGGTCAGGCCGATGCCTGCCAGAGCGCTGTGCCCGTTGAAGGTGCCGGCATCCCTCCGGATCCTGTTGATCAGGTCCTGACAAATCTCCGTAATTCGTTCCGCATCCTGAAGCCGTTCCCAGCTGTTTTCCCCGTGCAGCGCGGAATCGTTCGGGACCGTATAATGGCAGAGTTCCCGGCCGCTCCCGTCTATAAGCACCGCGCTGATCGTTGTTGTTCCTATATCGATTCCTGCATATTTCATGTTCATTTTCTCCGCTTTCCCAATGCGTGAAAACCCGCTGCGCCTATGTATGCATCTGCGCCTTTACATGTTTTTCCTCCCTCAGCGCATAGAACCATTTGAAGGCAGCCATGCTGATGATAATCACGTACCCGATGACGGAATAGTGATCCGGCAGTTCATCAAAGACCAGGAAGCCCCACAGGGAAGCAAACATTACCTGTGAGTAGTCGAACACAGAAATGGTCCTGGCGGGCGCAAACCGATAAGCTGCTGTCACGGCAAACTGACCGCCGGCAGCACACGCGCCGGCCAGCATCAGGCAGACGAACTGCCGGATGCTCATCGGTTTGTAATCTGTAAGCATAAGCACTATCGAGGCCAGGCAGGAAAATATGGAAAAAAAGGCGACGATTACCGGGCCGCGTTCTCCATTTTTTCCCAGCTTTCTTACATAGGTAAAGCCTGCACCTGCAAAACAGCCGGACATCAATCCCACCAGAGACGGCAGCATGGATGAGCCGAAGGATGGTTTCACTACAAAGGCAGCCCCGATAAACGCAATAATCAGCGTAACGATCTCAACAACATTCGGAACCTCCGCGAGAACAAAGATGGAAAAAACAATCGCGAAAAACGGAGACATCTTATTTAAGATGTTCGCATCCGCAAGATTCACATGG
>Ga0256406_1003572_pt1 | contig 19089 bp, 5 predicted proteins | sample RumenRJG_03DNA_FD_185986 | JGI IMG/M metagenome (GOLD analysis project Ga0256406, IMG submission 185986) | Bovine rumen microbial communities from Lethbridge, Alberta, Canada - RJG_03 | ecosystem: Host-associated > Mammals > Digestive system > Stomach > Rumen | place: Canada: Alberta | collected...
CCTGTTCCCATGCCGAACACAGCAGTTAAGCCCGCAAACGCCGAAAGTACTTGGGGGGAAGCCCCCTGGGAGGATAGGAAGCCGCTGATTGTGGAAAAAAGCACTAGCTTATGCTAGTGCTTTTTTTGTGGTTAGTGATTAGTGGGAAGTGAAGAAAACAGGACACCAGTCCAATACGACTGGTGTCCTGTTCATTAGATGGCTGCCTGCGAACTGCTGCCTGCGTTCTGTGGCTGCTGCCCTTTCCGGCCTGCAAACGGCGCCCTTTTCTCTTGAAAATACAAAAGGACTGAAAAAGTGGACCGGATATGTCTAAATACAATAACATCAATTCTCATAAAATATTATGCGAAAGATACTTTATATTGTATAATATAACTGTAAAAATACTGAATATATGGTGCTCATGGTGTTGTATCTACCGATAAAGGAGTCTTTATTATGAAAGATATTCGCATTGAAAAAGTTATTGGCCGGGAAATCCTTGATTCACGGGGAAATCCTACCGTGCAGGCCGATGTGTGGTTGTCCGACGGGACCCTTGGCCGCAGTGCTGCTCCCAGCGGTGCCTCGACGGGACAGTTTGAAGCATTGGAACTGCGTGACGGCGATGCACAGCGCTTTGGCGGCAAAGGCGTTACCCAGGCCGTTAGTTACGTCAATACGGTATTGCAGGATGTTCTGAGAGGTCAGAATCCTTTTGATACGTATGGCATTGACAGCCTGATGATTCACGCCGATGGCACGCCTGATAAGTCACGCCTCGGCGCCAATGCCATTTTAGCTGTATCGCTGGCCTGCGCCCATGCAGCTGCTGCATCCCTGGGGATTCCCTTTTATCGTTTCCTCGGCGGCGTCAATGGCAATTATCTGCCTGTACCGATGATGAACATTCTAAATGGCGGTGCCCATGCCGCCAATACGGTTGACGTCCAGGAATTTATGATCATGCCGGCAGGAGCTTCTTCGTTCAGGGAAGGTCTGCGCTGGTGCGCTGAGGTTTATCATTCTCTGGCAGGTCTTCTGCAGGCCAGAGGATTGGCTACTTCTGTTGGCGACGAAGGCGGCTTTGCTCCGGATCTGGCCAGCGATGAAGAGGCTATCCAGTATATCATTCAGGCCATTGAAAAAGCTGGTTATGAACCGGGTAAAGATTTCGTCCTTGCTCTTGATGCCGCTGCCAGCGAATGGAAAGGGCCGAAACCGGGCGTTTACGTTCTGCCCAAGAGCGGTCAGTCCTTTACGACAGATGAACTCATTGCACACTGGCAGAAGCTTTCCCAGGCTTATCCCATTTACTCCATCGAAGATGGTTTGGATGAAGAAGACTGGGATGGCTGGTGCGCTTTGACAAAGGCCCTGGGACAGCGCGTACAGCTCGTTGGTGACGACTTATTCGTTACCAATACAAAACGTCTGGCCAAAGGGATTGCCCAGGGTTGCGGCAATGCCATCCTCATCAAGCTCAATCAGATTGGATCTGTATCGGAAACGTTGGAAGCCATCAAAATGGCACACCGCGCTGGTTATCGGGCCATCGTTTCCCATCGTTCCGGTGAAACAGAAGATACATCTATTGCTGATTTGGCCGTCGCTCTGAATACGGCACAGATCAAGAGCGGCGCACCAAACCGTAGCGAACGTGTGGCGAAATACAACCGTTTGCTTCAGATTGAAGATGAATTGCGTGGCCAGGGAATCTATCCCGGCTTCCAGGCATTTGGCATCCAGCGCTGAGTGCAGTGCTCTTGTCTCTGCATACAGAATTTATGTGAAATTAGAGGCCGATATAGGAAAATATCCGTCTTCAGGAGCGTAAACAACGGGAGACTGCTAAAACTTACAGTATAAAAGGCACCAGCCAAAGTGAGCTGGTGCCTTTTAAGTTTGATGTTTGACGAAACGGCCTGCCGCCTGCGAATGCGGCCTGAGAATTGCAATTTTTCCTTCTGCTAGCCGCTGACTGCTAACTTTTCCCTACTTCAGTGTCAGGAGAAGCGCCATTTTAAAGTTGTCATCTGCCTGTACGGCGTGACGGGCCCCGGCGGCGAATTTGATGGTCTCTCCCTTATGGATTGTCAGAGGCGTACCTTCATAGGTGATGGTAGCTGTGCCGTCTAATGCAAATACCAGAGCTTCGCCCGGTGCGGCGTGTTCCGAAAGGCCCGTGCCAGCAGCCAGACTCATGACGACGAATTTTAATTTTGGATCGGAAATGATATCCATATTGATGATTTTTCCATCCTGGTAAGGAACGAGATTAGCGAGCTGAAATACGTTTCCTTCTTTGATTATGTCGTTCATAGTCGATTCCTCCTGTAATGTCAATTCACTATAAATAGTATCAATATCGGCCTTCATGCCAATGGGAATATGACGCGGTGTCAGAATGCTGTCGCCGGCCTGTAGTATCTGTAAGATGCCGTCTGGAGTGTATATGGTCAGCGTTCCAGCCACTACGTGCAGCCATTTGGGATAGGCATAGCTTTCGGCACTGATATCGGTGTGAGCGGCCATAGAAAAATAGGAAAAAGCATATCCGTTTTTCTGAAATTCCTGACTGGAAATGGTGCAGCCGGGAACAGGTGTGTTTTCCTGTGTAATAGAAAAGATTTTTCCTACCGGTTCTTTCATGGTATCACCTCATTAGTAAATTAATTCTATACATAGTATACGTAATTTTTTATGATTTATCCGTTGTATTTCTAACGGATTAGATACGGTTTCCTCTTTACGTTTAAAGCTTTGTTGACAACAAAGCTATTATTGTACGTGGATTTTTTATTATAATACACAATATGTTTTAGGATGATTAAATTTATGTGATATAATATATAACGTTAACTTAAAAATCAATCCATTTGTTATATTTATAGTGCTATTTGTATTATTTATTATGGAAATGTGTGTATATTAAAGGATGCAGTTCTCATTGTTTTTTTAGTAGGTGGAAAATCATGAATAAAATCTTTAAAGTCATTTGGAGCAAGGCCCGTTCGGAATGGGTTGTCGTATCGGAAATCGCAAAAAATCACGGATTAAAAGATGGGGGAGTTCATGACAGACGCAGCCATTATGTCTGGCTGACAAGAGCCATAATACTGGCACTGGTGCTGGGGAGTACAGCTGAAATGCCTGCGTATGCAGCTGCCGGAGAGAGAGTTCAGTATGGCAGCGTGACCATTGGGGATTATCCCAACAAACAAGGCGATTTATTTGTCTATGGGACCAGTAAATTCTATGGGACCATTTTATTCAATGATGGAGAATTTGCCTATGATAGCCAGAAGCACGGCTTCAGTTTCGGTAAGGCCCAATACAATAGCAAACTGTACAATTACTCCATTGCCATCGGTGATACAGGGGAAGGCAGTGATTACAGCATCATTCTGGGCAGAAATGCTTCCGGGAAAGGCACCTATGATGTAGCCATCGGTGATACGGCCTATGCGGAAAAGGCCAATGCTGTTGCCATTGGAAAGAGTGCGTCTGCTCAGGGGACATCTTCCATAGCCTTGGGTGAATCGGCACATGCCACGGCAGAAGCAGAAGATGGTATTTCCATCGGCCATTCCTCTGAATCTAACATGGCAAGAGCTCTCGCTTTGGGGAAAGAGGCCAAAGCTCATGGGGCTGATGCCGTGGCCATCGGTACCGGGGCCCAGGCGAACAATAATCCCTATGGGATTGCTATCGGGAAAAATGCCATCGTGAATAATCAGGGTTCTATTGCTATTGGGCAGGACAGCTCTTCGGACCATCCCTACGGGATTGCCATTGGGGGCAATAACGTGGGAGAAAAGGGCGCCAATGCCAATGGAACCTATTCCATCGCTTTGGGGGCAGATTCTATTGTCAATGGAGCCGAAGGCGGAGTCGCTGTAGGGTATGGAGCGAAAGTGGACGGATCCGATGCCAAAGACGGAGTAGCCCTGGGGGCTTATTCTGTGTCCAATTGGGCAACCAAGGCCGGGGTCCAGGGATATCTGCCATGGGAAGGGTCCAATACTGGAAATGTCCAGAACAGTACCTTCCAGAGTGCCATTGCTTCCCCTGTCTGGAAATCCACTACGGCAGGTGTCTCCATCGGCGATACCTCCGGGGATAAAACGAAATGGATTACTCGTCAACTGACTGGACTGGCTGCCGGTACCAGCGATTATGATGCCGTCAACGTGGCCCAGCTGAAGGCTTCCATGACCACCCTTTCTTCTACGGATGGTTCCGTGAAGATTACCCCCAAATACAACGATGACGGATCCCGGACTTTTGACCTGAGCGCCAGTGGCGGTTCTGGTTCTGGCAGCGGCGGTCATTTTGTCAGCGTTACGAAGAACAATACTGGGGACAGTGACGACAGCCTGAAAACGGCCGGGAACTATAACAACGATGGGGCTACAGGGACCCAGTCCACCGCCGTGGGCGTCAATGCACAGGCCCAGACCCAGGGTACCGCCCTGGGAAATGAGGCCAAGGCCTCCAATACAGGGGCGACGGCCATCGGTACCGGAGCTGTGGCCAATGGTACCAGCAGTGTGGCTTTGGGCCAGAATGCCAGCGCCCAGAATGATAATGCCGTAGCCATCGGTCATGGTGCCGGGGCCTATGCCAATTCTGTATCCATCGGCGGCAATGCCATGTCTACGGCGGAACGGTCCGTCCATATCGGGGCCATGACCGATTCCAATACTACCACCGGCAGTGCATCTGTGAGCATCGGGGCAGACGCCAAAGCCACGGCCAGCGGGGCTGCTTCCCTGGGCACCGGTGCGGTGGCCAGCGGCACAGATGCTCTGGCTCTGGGCCAGAACAGCAGCAGTACGGGCAATGGCAGCGTGGCCATCGGTTATCAGACCAAAGTCACGAGCAATAAAGAACACGCTACTGCCGTAGGGACATCGGCGGAAGCCAATGCCGCTGAAGGGACTGTTTTGGGGTACAACGCAAAAGTCAATGGGGACAAAGGCGTGGCCCTGGGCAGCGGCGCTTTTGTGTCTGCGGAAAACGGAGGTAAGACCAGTGTGGCCCTGGGCGCCGGTTCTCAGGTGAACAATGGGGATACGGTGGGCACGGCCTCCATGGCCATCAAGGATACCTATGGGGAAACTTCCGATTCCACTACGTACAATTTTGCCGGGACCAATCCGGATGGAACCGTCAGCCTGGGATATACCCAAGATGGAGTGGATCATACCCGGACCCTCACCCACGTGGCAGCCGGCCGGGTCAGCAGCACGTCCACGGACGCCATCAACGGCAGCCAGTTGTATGGTGTCACCCAGTCCATTGAAAAGGTGGAACAGAACGTGGCCAAGACGGCCACCCGCTATTACAGCGTCAATGCGTCTGACACAGGGGCCGGCAGCAATTATCAGAACGACGGGGCACATGGCCCCAGTTCTCTGGCAGCAGGGAATAAGGCGGCGGCTTATGGAACGGGATCCGTGGCAATCGGTCTTTCTTCTGTAGCAGGAAAAACAACGGATAATACAGAAACGTATGCTTCGATAGCCATCGGACCATATGCAAAATCCCAGGGCGCGGGAGCTATTGCCTTAGGCAACAGTACGCAGGCTTCTGGTTTTGGTAGCCTGGCTTTAGGTGGCGGTGCCAAGGCCACCAGCTGGGGCGGTGTGGCACTGGGTGGAACGACCAGTACCACTGCCATTGGCGGCGTGGCTTTGGGTACGGGTTCCCAGGCAAGTACAGCGTATGGGGAAACCGGCTATCTCAGCAGCAGCAAAACAGCGAACCAGGCCGATTCCGTATGGACCTCGACCACAGGTGCCGTGTCGGTAGGCGGAGGGACGTTCAAGGTCGGTTCTGAGACGAAAACCTATACCCGCCAGATCACCAACCTGGCAGCCGGCAAACAGGATACGGATGCGGTGAACGTGGCCCAGCTGAAAGCGGTGGAAGAAGAAGGGATTTCTCTTACAGGCAATGACAACCAGAAAATTGCCCAGCCCCTGGGAGGCAATTTCAATCTGACAGGCGGCCTCACCGGCGATGCCCTGAAAGACGGCGCAGCCAGCACGGCCAACTTGGGGGTGCGGAAAAATGCGGCCGGAGACGGCCTGGAAGTGGTCATGACTACCACGCCTTCCTTTGATACGGTGACGGCCAATACGAATATCAGTGTAAAGAACAGCTCCATGGAAGCGGGTACGTCGGATATCAGCATTTCCGGCACGGGCCTTTCCATGGGCAGCAAGAAGATCACCAACCTGAAAGCGGGCAGCGATACAACCGATGCGGTGAACTACGGCCAGTTGAAGACCGTCAGCGACAGCCTGACCGACCTGTCGGGCAAGACCATCAAACTGGCCGGCAACGACGGCGGCAGCATTTCCCGGAAGCTGGGGGACGATGCCTTCCTGATCAAGGGCGCCGGCACGGGAGATGTGTCCGGCTACTCCGGCACGAACCTGCTGACCTCCGTGGACAGTAACGGTGTGCTCCAGCTGCTGCTGGCCAAAGAACTGAAAGAGGACAAACTGGATGTGGGCACGGCCCTCACCAGCCCCAAAGACAGTAACGTGGCCTACCCGGTGACCATCGGCACCCTGTCCACGGATTCCACCATCGGCTATATCGGCCTGAACGGGGCAGATAGCACTTCGGCGGTGATCACGGCCTACGATGCTTCCGGTACCACCCGCCTGAAATATACGGATGAAGACGGCAAATCGCCCACCCTGGCCACCCTGGATGACGGTCTGACCTTCGGCGGCGACAACTCCACCCAATCTACCAATACCAACGTGATTTCCCGCAGCCTGACCGCGGGCACGGGGAATTACCTGCAGATCAAGGGCGGGGCTGACGCCAGTAAGCTGACCAACAATAACATCGGGGTCCAGGCGGACAGCAGCACGGGCACGATTTCCGTGAAGCTGGCCCAGGAACTGACGGACCTGACCAGTGCCCAGTTCGGCACCGGTGTCACCGTAAACGGGACGGGCCTAACCATCGGCAGCGGCGACAGCCAGGTGAGCCTGACCGGCAGCGGCCTGGACAACGGCGGCCAGAAGCTCACGAACGTGGCGGCGGGCACCATTTCCAGCACGTCCACGGACGCCATCAACGGCAGCCAGCTGACGAATATCCTGAACGCTGATGGATCCGCCAAGGGGATTTCCTTCGGAGCTGAAAGTGCGGCAGGCTCCCATACGAACCCCACCAGTGTGGCCATCGGCGGCACAGTGACCCTGAAAGGCGCTGGTGGTGACAATACGTACAAGAACCTGAGCACCAGTGTCACCGACAAGGGTGAACTGACCGTGACCATGGCCCCGGAAATCCAGGAAAACAAGATTTACGTGGGGACCCAGATCCCCAAGGACAGCAGCCCTACAGGGAGCGTGACCTATCCGGTCATCCTGGGAGCAGATACGGTTGATTCGGACACCTTTGGCTATGTGGCTATCAAAGGGAAGAACAATTCTCAGTTTTACCTGACGGCCGATCAGGATGCCGGCGGCAACACCCGCCTGGACTATCTGGATGGCAGCAGAAATGCCCATCTGGTGGCCCTGACCAGCGACGGCTACACCTTTGCCGGCGATACGGGCACGGCCAACACCCTGGCTCTGAACAAGACCCTGAATATCACCGGGGGAATTACCGATACGGAAAAACTGACCACGAATAACATTGGTGTGGTTTCCAGCGGCAACGGCGGCCTGACAGTGGAACTGGCCAAAGAGTTGACGAGCCTGACCAGTGCCTCCTTCGGCAGTGGCGACGCCACTACCACCATCCGTGGAAGCGGAGTGACGGCCCCTGCGTACAAGGTGGGTACAAAGACCTATATCGACGGAAGCGGACTTAACGCCAATGACCAGAAAGTGGCCCATGTACAGGCCGGGGCGCTCAGCACAGACAGTACGGATGCGGTGAACGGCAGCCAGCTTTTTGCCACCAACCAGAAGGTCAGCACCAATACAACGAATATCAGCGGCCTGACCACCCGGTTGGATGGGGCGAGCATGACCTTTGCAGGGGACAGCGGCACGCCGGTGACCAAAAAGCTCAACGAGACATTGACCCTCACTGGGGGAGAAACCAGTGTCGATAACCTGACCCAGCTCAGTGACAAGAACATCGGCCTGGTGGCAGATAGTAATGGAAAGCTGGAAGTCCGGCTGGCTAAAAATCTCACCGGCCTGACCGGTGCTTCCTTCAGCAATGGGAACTTTACCACCCAGCTCACTGGGAATGGACTGACCATCACTCCTACGACCGGTGGGAACGCCGTGACTCTGACTGCCCAGAATCTTGACCTGGGTAACCGGCAGCTCCACGGGGTACAGGCGGGAGAGGTCTCTGCTACTTCTACCGATGCGGTGAACGGCAGCCAGCTGAACACCGTCAAGGAGACGGCAGAAAACGCCCAGACGGAAGCCAAGAAACATTCCACCGTTAGCGGATCCGGGAATGTGGACGTATCACCTTCGGACAATACAGACGGCTCCAAGAACTATACCGTGAGCCTGAAAGATACGGTGACTTTGGGCAGCAACGGAACGGCTATCACTTTAGATGGAACGAAAGGGACTGCTTCCTTTGGCTCCGGGACAAATGCTGTGACTATGGACGGGACAAGCGGTGCCATCGCTGGGTCTTCCCTCCGCATCAGCGGCAATGTCCAGGCTGGGAGCGTGGCTGTGGGTGCTATCCGTCTGAACAGTACGGCCGATGCATCCAGAAATATTGCTGCCAACACCATCACCGGCCTTTCTAATACAAGCTATACCAGCACCTCTCAGCTGATGGACGACCGGGCCGCTACCGAAGGGGAACTGAGCGACGTAATCGGGAGCATCCAGAACGGAACTATCGTCAAGGGCCTTTTGACCACCGTGAAGGAAGGCTCCAACATCAGCGTGGTGGCTGATGACAAAACGGATTCCTCCAAAACCCAGTACACCATCGGCCTGAGCCCTGTGCTCACCGGGCTCACCAGCGCCCAATTCACCAACGGCAAGACCGGGACCGAGGCGCAGACGGCAGTAGTGACTTCCGACGGGCTCAGCCTGGGCAGCGAAGATACGTCTGCTCAGTTCACCCGGACGAAAGTCAGCGCCGGGAACCAGCAGATCCAGCATGTGGCCAGCGGACTGACTGGTACAACCTATACGGATGCAGCTGACAACAATGCAGCCACCGTGGGAGATTTGAAGGCCCAGAGTAAGTCTCTGACAGATACGGGGATCGTTTTTGCCGGGAATACGGGCAAGGGAACCCTGGCCCTGGGGAATACAGCCAAGATCCAGGGGGCCGATCTGGCAGATGGGACCACCCTGACAGAGGACTATACCACCGCCAACCTGACTACGGCGACGGTAAAAGCCGCGGACGGGACGGTGACTACGACCCTTTACGGGAAAAAGGATATGGCAGGCCGGTCCCTCTCTTTGGGGACCCAGGATGCTGCCGGGGCCATTGCCAATCCAGCAGCTGTATTGAAGGCCCAGGCAGCCAGCAGCACTGAGGATACCCAGACCGGCCATCTGGTCCTGAAAGGGACCAGGCCGGCGGATACGGTGACGGCCGCTGCCCAGACCAGTGCGGACATCTACGTCCAGGACGGCAGTGATGAACTGAAGCCGGCGGACAGCAAAAAGATGACCCGCGTGACTTATACCGATGAAAGCACCGGCATCCATGAACTGGCCACCATGGAAGACGGGCTGAAGTTCCAGGGGGATAAGGGAAATACGTCGGCTGTTTTGCTGAACAACACACTGACCGTGACCGGCGGGGCAGATACGGCCAAGCTGACTACAGGAAATATCGGAGTGACCAGTGACGGGGACCAGGGCTTGACCATTGCTCTGGCCAAGGAACTGAAAGATCTGACCAGCGTTGCCGTGACGGGAGAGAAGTTCGCCACCACCCTTACAGGGGACGGGATGACCATCGCACCTGTGGGGAGCGGTGCTGCGGCCAGTTCCCTGGTAATCAATGCCAGCACAGGCATCAACCTGGGGAACCGGAAGGTCACGGGCCTTACGGCTGGCACCATTGGAGCCGGTTCTACCGATGCGGTGAACGGCAGCCAGCTCCATACGGTCCAGGAGGCGGCCAGCCAGGCCCAGGCGGAAGCCAGGAAACATTCCAGTCAGCGTGGTAGACAACAACCTGGTGCTGACGCCTACGGCTGAAAGCGAGACCAAAGGGGCCGACTACGCCCTGAAACTGAACAATACGGTCACCCTGGGGACCGGGGATAACCAGGTGGTCCTGGACGGCAGCGATACGGGGATTTCTTCTTTCGGAAAGCAGATCACCCTCAATGGGGCCACTGGGGCAGTTGGGGTTACTTCATTGACGGCCAGCGGTGCGGTCAGTGCTTCCAGTGTGACTGTTGGAGATATCATCCTCCACAGCGTAGCTGACAGCACGGTCAATCCCAACGTTATGAAAGACACCATTACTGGTTTGGGGAATACCACCTATGATGACAAGAATATTGTCAGCAACCGGGCAGCTACAGAAGGTCAGCTCCAAAGCCTGGTTTCCCAGATCAATGCAGGACAGATTTCAGCTGGGTCCACAGTGGTTGCCGGCAGCAGCAACATCTCCATCAGCAGCAGCAAGGATGATACGGGGAAAATCACTACGTATACGGCTTCCCTGACACCTGAACTGACCGGATTGACCAGGGCTGTATTCACCAATGGCAAAACGGGAAAGGAGGAAGAGACGAATACCCTGACAGCTAATGGCCTAACCTTGGGAAACGATGATGGGGCGGCACGCTTTACCCGCAGCGGTATCAGTGCCGGTTCCCAGCAGATCAAAAATCTGGGCAGCGGTATCACCGGTACGGATGGGACAGTTTCCATCTATGACACCACAGTCACCGGCCAGGCGGACTATAACAATGCCGCCAGCATCGGGGACGTGCAAAAACTGGTGCAGGAAAAGGCGGCCGTCGGCACCAACGTGGCCGGCAACAACAGCACCCAGGCCAAACTGGCCCTGGGCGGCACCATTTCCGTCAAAGGGTCCGATGTGGCCCTCTCGTCCACAGAGACCCTGACGGATAAACTGGCTAACGACTATTCTTCTGCTAATGTGACCACCCAGGTCACCGGCAGTGACGGGAATGTGACCACCACCGTGTACCTGAAGAAAGACCTGGTGGGCCGTTCCCTGACTTTGGGGACCATCGGTTCGGACGGGAATGTGGCGGAAAGCGACCGGACTGCCTCTCTGTATCAAGCCCAGTCCCAGGCAAAGGATGATACGGCTCTGACCGGTCATCTGTTCCTGGCGGGAGAAAAACGGACAGGAGCTGCTGAGAATCCCACCGTTACCCATACTTCTGCAGATCTCTTCGTGAAAGATGGTGCGGAAGGAGATAATGCCAAGGGGGACCTGCTGAACCCGGATACTCCGGTCACCCGGATCTACTATAAGGATGAAGGGAACTATACCTATGCCCTGGCTACCATGGACGACGGCTTCTATGCGGCGGGAGATAGTGGCAAAGCGGATATCCTGCTGAACAAGACCCTGAACCTGAAGGGCGGTCTGACAATCGGCAACGGCCAAACGGCGGATGCCCTGCTCACCAGTGGGAACATCGGAGTGGTGGCCGACAGCGGCACGGATACCCTGAACCTGCGCTTGGCCAAGAAGCTCAAGGACCTGACCTCTGCCACCTTTATCGGGGACACTACGTCTCTCACGGTGGACGGCACCGGCCTGAAACTGACGCCCAATGCGGGTTCTTCTGCCAAAGCCCTGACCCTGACTTCGGATCAGATTGATCTGGGCGGGCGGAAACTCCAGAATGTGGGCTCCGGCTCCGTGGCAGAAGGTTCCACGGATGGAGTCAACGGGGACGATGTGTACAAGGTCCAGCAGAAAGCGGAAGCGGCCCAGACGGAAGCGGCCAAACATACCACCGTCTCTGTCAGCGGCGATAATCTGGCTCTCCAGACCACATCGAACGTCAACGGTTCCACCAATTATGAAGTGAAACTGAATGACAAGGTGACCCTGGGGACAGGTGCGGCCAAACAGATTACCCTAGATGGGGTAAATGGGAATGCTTCCATCGGCCAGCAGATTACCCTGGAAGGGGAAACCGGCAAGGTGACGGCTAGTTCTTTCAGCACCACCGGGAATGTGGAGGCCGGTTCTGTCTCTGTGGGCGGCATGACCCTGAACAGTGCGGAAAGCCATCCGGCAGATAAGGATAAGACCCAGTGGGTGGATAAGGACACCCTCACCGGCCTTTCCAATGTGACCTATAAAGCGAATGAAATCCACGAATCCCGGGCAGCCACGGAAGGCCAGCTCCAGGATGTGGTCAGCAAGATCAAGAGCGGGGATATTTCCGGCGGTGCCCTGACTTCTGTCAGCCAGGGTTCTAATATCACCGTTTCCAGCACGCCCAGTGCTGATGGGAAGAAGACCGATTACCAGGTGAGCCTGGCCAAGGATCTTTCCGACCTTTCCAGTGCGTCCTTCACCAACGGGAAGACCGGCAGTGATGCGCAGGCAGCTGTAGTGGATGCCACCGGCCTGTCCTTAGGGCAGGGAGAGGAGGCGGCCCGTTTCACCCGTAGCGGCATCAGCGCTGGCGGCCAACAGGTGACGAAAGTGGGCAGCGGCCTGAAGAAAGTCTCTGATACCTCCTATCTCTATGATGATACGGTGGCAGGCCAGGAAAATTACAACCACGCCGCCAACATCGGGGATGTGCGCACCCTGCTCAGCGATGCCCGGGACGTGTTCGCCGGGAACAACAGAACCACCGCCACCCTGACCCTGGGCAAGACGGCTGCCTTCCAGGGAGCAGATGTGGCCCTAACGGGCAGCCAGACCCTGGAGGAAGCCCTGGCCGCTGACTACTCGAAAGCCAACCTGACGGCCCGGACTGTGGGGAACAGTGACGGTTCCGTGACCACCAGCCTGTACATGAAGCAGGATATGGTGGGCCGTTCCCTGAGCCTGGGGAACATCGGCACTGATGGTACGGTAGCAGACCCGGCCGCCCGGCTGTATACCCAGCCAGTGAGCGATACGGACAGCACCCTGACCGGCCATCTGAAGCTGACCGGAACCAAGGAGGCCAAGGACGGGGAAACTAGTTCTACCTCTGCGGACATCTATGTAAAGGACTTTCTGGGGTCCGACCTGACGAATAAAGAACGGGCTGTGACCCGGCTGATGTACCAGGATGGGGTGGACCAGCGGAATCATACTGTTGCTACTCTGGATGATGGATTCTATGTCCAGGGGGATGCCAATCAGGGGAATACTCTGCACCTGCCTCTTACCAGCACCCTGAAGATCCAGGGGAACACCACGGCCGGATCCAGCCTGACGGCAGGGAACATCGGAGTGGTTTCCGATGGAAAAGATACCCTGAAGGTCCAGCTGGCGGATACCTTGACGGGGCTGAAGCAGATCAGCTTCGCCGGTTCCAATGTCAGCATTGGCCAGGAGGGAATCAACGCCGGCGACCTGAAAATCACCAGCGTACAGGCCGGTACGGAAAAAAACGATGCGGTGAACGTGCAGCAGTTGGATGAAGCCAAGGCGGCCGCTTCTGCGGAAGTGAAAGCCGGAAAGAACGTGACCGTGAGCAAAGACACGACAAGCGCCCAAGACGGCCATGCCATCTATACGGTGGCTGCCGACTTCCAGGGAGCTGATGTGAGCGGTTCCAATGCGGTGGTCTACGACAATGGCGACAAGAACCTGGTGACCCTGGGCGGATCCAGCTCCACCACGCCGGTGAAACTGACCAACCTGGCAGACGGGGACATCAGTTCCACCTCCACCGATGCGGTGACGGGCAAACAGTTGAACGATGTGATCGCCTATCGGAACCAGACCATCGATGTGGCCGGGGACAGTGGTTCTGCGGTGAAGCTGAACCATGGCAATACCCTGAAGATTGCCGGGGATTCCAATATCAGCACCAGTTCTTCCGGCAGCGATACGGCCAAGGATGGCACGCTGCAGGTTTCCCTGGCGGATAACGTGTACCTGCAGGGGCTCCATATCGGCAGCACCTATCCCACCCACGACGATACCAGTGTGGACAGTGTGGCCCTCACAGCCGACGGTACCAACCAGACGGGCATCCTGACCCTGCGGGGTGATGCCACCCATGTTAGCGATGCCTATCCCCGGGCCCAGGCGGATATTTCCGCCCTCAGCGCCGCTCCGGGGCAGACGTATATGGCAGCTCCATTCCTGCAGGAGGTGTACCAGACCAGCAGTTCCGGTACTACCACCAAGAACCAGCCGGTGCGCCTGGCCTATCGGGACAATTACAATACGGCCCGCCAGATTGCCACCCTGGATGACGGCTATATTTTTTCCGGCGACAACGGGGACAAGAACCTGACAGAAAAACTGAACGGCACTGTGGCATTGCGCGGCATGGATAATGAACATGCGGCCCAGGTCACTTCGGACACTGCCGACAAGTACCTGACGAAAAACAACATCGGTGTGGTGACGAAATCCAAGGTTTTGAACGAAGACGGCTCGACCCAGGACGGGCAGGTGCAAATTCGTCTGGCCAAGGACCTGACGGACCTGACCAGCGCTACCTTCACCAACGACAACGGGGATACGGCGGTGATTGATGCCAAAAATCTGAAGCTGACGCTGAATGCCCAGGCCAAGGGAAAATCTCCTGTGAGCCTGACCAGTAGCGGCCTGGACAATGGCAAGAATAAAATTACCAACGTGGCAGCCGGTACGTCGGATCTGGATGCGGTGAACTACGGTCAGATCAAGTCCATCATCGGCACGGACAACAATGTGAAAGGCCTGAGCTTCACCGGTGATACCGGATCCGTTACGAAGCACCTGGGAGATACCCTGCAAATTTCCGGCGGCACCGATGCGGATTCCTCCCGCAACATCACTACCAGCGTAGGAGATGACGGGATCCTGTATGTGGACCTGAATCGGCAGCTGCAGCTGGATGGACTGCACATTGGTCAGAAGGACAGCAGTGTGGCATCCCTGACCACGGAAACAGCTGTCCAGAAGGACGGCACCACCAGTACCTATGGCATGCTGAGTCTGAAGGGCGTGGATCAGGCCCAGGCCAGCATCACGACCACCATGGGTACCACGTCTCTGGCCAGCTCCGATCCCACCACCACCCGGCTGACCTACAGCAATGGCAATGTGGTCAATGCCCATGAAATTGCCACGCTGGAAGACGGGCTGCGGTTCACTGGGGACAACTATGTGGCTGCCGGCGCCGATACGCCGGAACAGAACGTGGTGAAGACCCAGCTGGATCAGACCCTCCACATCACCGGCGGCCAGACCGATACAGACTCCCTGACAGCCCTGACGGACAAGAACATCGGGGTGGTGGGGGATGCCACCACCGGTACCCTGAACGTGCAGCTCTCCAAGAGCCTCCACGGCCTGACGGACATCTACATGGGTGACACGGCGGCAGAAGCCTCCCACCTGGACAAGACGGGCCTGTATCTGAGCCCTACTTCCAGCAAGGACTATAAAGCCAAATTCACCGCAGACAACGGCATTTCTGCCGGGAACCAGCGGATTCAGAATGTGGCCGACGGCAGGGATACCAGCGATGCGGCTACGGTGGGCCAGCTGAAGGCTGTGGAAAGCAAGGCCAATAACGCCACCACCCTGACGGTGAACCACGGGAACGCCAGCGGCAGCCTGACCCTGACGGATACCCTGGATGACGACAAAATCCACCACAACTACGACATCGCCCTGAGCGATACGGTGACCGTGGGCAGTTCCGGGACCTCCATTACCTTAGACGGCACCCGCAATACCATCAACGGCGGCAGTTATGTACAGTTCGGGGGACTGGCTTCCTCTACCGGCGGTACCGGCATCTCTCCCCTGGCCATTGGATGGCAGTCGGCGTCCCTGCAGGATGTAATCACGGAGGAAGCCAAGGGTTCCAAGACCGGGAACTACCTGACCGGTCTCAGCAATACCAGCTGGGATCCCGTCAATGTGGGCTATAGCCCCAACCGGGCCGCTACCGAAGGCCAGCTGCGGGATGTGGAAAAGCAGGTTTGGGAGAATCCCATCACCTTCCTGGGGAACCATGATGCGGACAAGACGGCAGAGGAAAGCCAGGGCATCAAGGCTACCCTGGGGTCCCAAATCCGGATCATCGGCACCGGTACCGGGGAGGCAGGAGATTTCGATGCTTCCAACCTCAGCGTCATTGCGGGCAAGACAACGGATGGAAAAAGCGACGCCCTGATCATCCAGATGAAAAAGGCGCCCAGCTTCACCACGGTCAATGCCGGCACCCCCGATGCACAGGGAGTCCATCCGGTGAGTGTGGGCCAAGTGACGGTGACCCGGGATGGCAAAACGGAGACCGTGGATGGGGTGGTCATCACCGATGGTCCCATGATTACCAAAGACGGGATCAACAACTACGGAAAACAGATTACCCATCTGAAGAGCGGCGGTATCTACAACGAAGAAGATAAGAAGTACCATTACGAAAGTGATGGAGTAGGAACCAATGCAGCCACCATCCAGGACGTGAAGAACATTGCCAGTGCGGCTGCCCAATCAGAAGTAGAGGCCCAAAAGGTGACGGTCAGCGGCATGGACGATAACATTACGGTGACGCCTGCTGCAGACGATCCCAACCATTATCAGGTACAACTCAGCAATACCCTGAAGCTGGGCCAGGATTCCAAGAGCAATCCCAACATCCTCATCGATGGACAGAATGGAAAAGTGACGGTGGGCAGCGGTTCCACCGGGAACAATTCCGTGGTCATCGACGGGAACGGCGGGACCGTGACCATCGGCAACGGCACCAGCGGCCACCAGAAAGTGACCCTCAACGGCAATGACGGGACGATTAGCGGTCTTACCAACAAGACCCTGGACGCACCGGACTTTGCCACCCAGGGCCGGGCTGCCACGGAAGAACAGCTGAAGAAGGTGGCTGATTCAGTGAGCAATCTGGATAAGACGGCTTCCAGGACGGATTACCAGCTGGTGGGAGAAAAGGACCAGGAGGGGAACTACACCGGAAACTATCAGGTTTCCGATGGGAACCAGGTGAAACTCCATGTCCAGGATTCGATGCATCCGGATCAGGTGAAGGACATCACCATCGACAATGTGGCCAAGGCTTCGGATCTGGGCGATGTTTCCCAGATCAGCGAAGACATCCGGAGCAAGGAGAACAACAATGTGGTGGATGCCCTGAACAACCTGAACCAGAAGGTGAAGGATGCAGCCAATGGCAGCTGGGAGAGCCAGATCAATGGGGAAACCGTGAAGAAGGTCAAAGCGGGCGACGTCCAGAACTTCACAAGCGGGGACAACATCCAGCTGTCCAACGACAACGGTGCCATCAAGATCGCCACCAAGAAGGATGTCTCCTTCGACAAGGTGACCATCGGCAGCGGGGACAGCAAGATGACCCTGGACAAGGACGGCCTTCAGGCCGGCAAGGTGAAAGTTTCCAGTGAAGGAATCAACGCCGGGGGCAACCGGATCCAAGGCGTGGCAGATGGGAAGGAAAAGGACGATGCGGCTACGGTAGGCCAGCTGGCGCAAGTGGCAGATGCTGCAGGAGAGGCCATCAACAGCCTGGGCAATCACCTAAGCCGCCTTGATACGCGCATCAACCGCGTTGGTGCCGGTGCTGCGGCTCTGGCAGCACTTCATCCCGACCCTAACGGCGATGATGCCTGGAGTATTTCTGCTGGCATCGGCAATTACCGAAATTCTACGGCAGCGGCTATCGGTGCCTTCTACCGGCCCAATGACAATATGATTGTCAGCATGGGCGCGACCGTAGGAAATGGCGAAAACATGATTAATGCCGGTGTCACCGTGGGAATCGGCAGTGGTGTCAGCCGCGGACCGGTTTCCAAAGCTGCACTGGTACGGGAAATCTCGGCACTTAAACAGGAAAATCAGGCAAAAGATGCCGAAGTAAAGAATCTGAAGAATCAGGTACAGGAACTGCAGAAACAGAATCAGGATACGCAGGAAAAACTCGATCGTATCATGGAAAAATTAGGCCTGAAATAATATACCTGACGACAGGGACTGTCTCTATGGCAGTCCCTGTTTTTTTTTACCGCAGAAAGTCATCATTTACTTACCTGTACCCTACACAAGCTGCTTATTTTTGCGTATAATATATCTGTTGTTTTGTAAAGATAAAGGAGGATTCTTTTGGAAGAAAATATACTATTTGATATATGGACCATTGCCCAGGTCGTCCTCATCGATCTGGCATTGGGTGGCGATAATTCTATCGTCATTGGCATGGCCGCAAAAAATCTGCCTCATCATTTGCAGAAGAAGGCCATTCTGTACGGAACCGGCGGGGCTATTGTCCTGCGTTTCCTCATGGCTGCTGCCGTTGTCTGGCTGCTGCAGATTCCCTATCTCAAGACTGTCGGTGCTATCCTGCTGGTCCTTATTGGTATTAAGCTCATCGGAGCCGATGATGACGAAAATATTCACGTAGAAGCGAAGGATTCCCTATTTGCGGCCGTGCGCACTATCATTGCCGCCGACGCCCTCATGAGCCTCGACAACGTGCTGGGAATCGTCGGTGCCACCGGCGGCCACCTGGGGCTTCTGGTGCTGGGCATGATGATTTCCGTTCCTATCATCATCTTTGGCAGCACTATCGTCATCAAAATCATGAACCGTTTTCCCATACTGGTCTATATTGGCGGGGCCATCCTCGGTTGGGCTGCCGGCGGGATGCTGGCAACGGATCCGTACTTTCCCTATGGAAAAGGAAATGAAACAGTGATTCAGGGCATATTGGTTGCTGTTACCCTGGCCGGAGGATTCCTCTGGAAAAAACGGAACGACCGGAAACAGAAAGCCCGTAAGTAGGCCGGCCTTCTGGTTGCGATGGCTCTGGCAGAAGGTATCAGCAAACCTAAAGACATGACTAAATAATGTAAATATTTGTAATGTGATAAGACATATGTTACAGAGATAAAAAGAAAAAAGAGAGAGCATTTGTTACAATAGGTTTAGCCAAAAACCAAAAAAGTAACAAGGAGGCTCCCTCTATGACTCATAGTATAACCG
>Ga0256406_1003573_pt1 | contig 19088 bp, 16 predicted proteins | sample RumenRJG_03DNA_FD_185986 | JGI IMG/M metagenome (GOLD analysis project Ga0256406, IMG submission 185986) | Bovine rumen microbial communities from Lethbridge, Alberta, Canada - RJG_03 | ecosystem: Host-associated > Mammals > Digestive system > Stomach > Rumen | place: Canada: Alberta | collected...
TAGTTTATAGGGGGCTATAGGCTTTTATAGGGGGCTATAGGAGCTATAGTAACTATAGAAACTATAGAAGCTATAGCGGCTATAGAAGCTATAGCGGCTATAGGCCATGGAAAGCCCTGCGCCCTATAGAAACTTTATAGGGAGCGGGGCTGATGGGCGGTGGCGCGGCTACAGGGCTGCGAGGGCGATGCTGAGGAACTTGCTCTCGGCGCTGTCGCCACGGGAGGGCAGGACGACGGGGGTCATGGCACCCTGTAGGACGCTGGCCATACGGGCGTGGATGAATGTCGAGAGTGTTTTGTGGAGGACGTTGCCGACCTCGATATTCGGGAGGATGAGACCGTCGGCGCGCCCTTCGAGGGGTGAGGAGAGACCCTTTGTGGCCAGAGCCTGCGGCGATACCGCCGTTCCGATGTCGAGTGGTCCGTCGACGATACACTTCCCGAAGTCGCCTCGCTGGGCCATGGCAATGATGTCCTTATATCCGGCTGTGTAAGGGAAATGGCGCTCGTCTACTTTCTCGGAGCAGTGGATGAGGGCTATGCGCGGTTCCTCGACACCCATAAAGTGCCATGCATTGACGACATAGCGCACCTGTGCCACCCGCTGTTCCTGCGTTGGGAACGGTATTACAGCCGAATCGGTGAAAATCAGGAGTCGGTCGAAGCCCGGCACCTCCGTCATCGTTATCTGTGTGAGCACATTGCCTTTCGGCAGCATGCCAGTTTCCTTGTTGAGGACGGCACGCAGGAGGTTGTCGGTGTTGATGCGGCCTTTCATGAGCATATCGGCCTTACCCTCACGACAGAGGGCCACGGCGCGTCGTGCGGCATCGTCGGGATTGTCGGCCGGAACGTATTCTATGTGGCTGTGGTAGTGGGCCATAGCCTGGTTTCGGCTGATTATTTTCTTTCCTCCTACGAAGATGATGTTTACGATGCCCTCGTCGAGAGCCATCTCGACGGCGCGCTGTGTGTGGTCGTCGATGCCGTTGACTACGGCTAAGCGGCGGCGCTGTCCCCGGCGAACGAGGAGCTCCACAAGGTGATTGAAGGTGGTGATAGACATGGCAGTAATATTTTTTTTGATGGGTTGATAGGGGCTATAGGCCTTTATAGGGAGCCATAGGCCTCTATAGGAAGCTATAGGCTTTTATAGGGAGCTTATAGGCCTTTATAGGAGCTATAGGCCTTATAGGGGCTATAGAAACTATAGGAGCTGTAGACGCTATAGTGGCTGGCTTTTAGGGCTGGGCTGCATCGGAAGGGGCTGCATCGGAAGTGGGGGCTGAGGCGGCTGCATCGGCAGTGGGGGCTGCCTCGGTTGCCTCGGTTGCCGACTGCGACTTCTCTTTGAGGCGGGCTTCCTTGCGGGCTTTGTTGCGGGCCTGTTCCTTTGCAAACTCCTTATACTCAGAGCTGTGGCCGTGGTGGACGTATGAGTCGACGACATACCACACGAGCAGTATTCCTAAGGCTATAAATAGTAAATCCATAAGTATGTATTCGTTTATTTATATTTTTATATATTTATTTCTTTATCTGGTTATTTATTACTTTATTTGTTTCTTCTTCGTTCTCGTACATTTGTCGTAGAACGGGCAGCCGGCGCATCCGTAGTTTTTGTATCTTACGTTCTCGCGCCATTCGTCGATGAAGTACTTCACGGCGAAGAAGAGGCATGCCGCAACGACGATTGCGATGATGATGTATTGCGTTGTCATGAGTTTTTGGATGTTTTTGTTGTTTGTTTGCCGGAATCGAGCTTAGAGTATTCGCTGTTGAGCGACTTGTATTCCGGTACGATGTCCTTCATTTTCTTTACCGTAGCCATCTCGTCGAATGTTGCGGCTATGCGCATAAGTTCCTCGATGTCAGTCTCTACCGCCGGGTAGTCGTACTGCCGCACCTTGGCTATCCTTATCTTCTTGTTGAACGATGGCAGTGTCTGCTCATCTTTGGCGAGCACCTCCTCGTAGAGTTTTTCGCCTTTCCGCAGTCCGGTGTATTTTATTTGTACGTTGGTGGCTCCCGAGAGCTGAATCATGCGTTTGGCGAGGTCGGCGATGCGCACCGGCTTGCCCATATCAAAGACGAAGATCTGTCCGCCCTCGCCCTGGCATCCCGCCTCGAGAACCAGTTTGCAGGCTTCTGGTATGAGCATGAAGAAGCGTATGATGTTCGGGTCGGTGACGGTTACGGGTCCGCCTTTCTTTATCTGTCGTTCGAAGAGCGGTATCACGGAGCCGTTGGAACCGAGGACGTTACCGAACCGAGTGGTGACGAAACGCGTGTGGTCGTTGCCTGCCGGAGCCGGTTTGCCGTCGGGAGTGTGGCTGTCGAGCCATCGGTCGAGACTCTGACAGTAGATTTCGCAGATGCGTTTCGAGCATCCCATGACGTTCGATGGGTTTACGGCCTTGTCGGTAGAAATCATGACGACCTTTTTCACGCCGTATTTTGCGCTGAGGTCGGCAATGACCTTTGTGCCCCAGATATTGTTTTGTACGCTCTCCGTGGCGTTGTTCTCCATCATCGGCACGTGCTTGTAGGCCGCGGCATGGAAGACGTAGTCAGGCCGTTTCGTGCGGAAGATGCTCTCCATTCGCCCTTTGTTGGCTATGCTGGCCACGTAAGTATCCGTTTTCACGTTGGGGAATTCGCGCATGGCCATGAGTCTGACATCGTGCTGCGGCGTTTCGGCCTGGTCGATGAGAATCAGTTCGGCGGGCTTGAAACTGGCTATCTGTCTTACGAGTTCAGAGCCTATGCTTCCTGCCGAACCCGTCACCATGACCCGCTTGCCGCAGAGTGTGGCACTGATGTTTGTCATGTCGATCTGTATCTCGTCGCGTGGGAGGAGATCATCGATTTTCACTTCGTGGAGAGCCATCCCCGAAGTCTCAGGTTTCGATGCGTCGGTGATGTTAGAGAAGAATATTTTCACTCCCGCGTCGAGGAGCATATTTTGCAGTCGGGTGTCGTTGCGGAAGAGCTGCTGTCGCATTTCGTTGACGAGGACGGCCTGGATGTGCATGTCGGCGATGACCTCGGCGAGTTCCTTCCCCGGTTTATAGACCTTCTCGCCGAGCAGCAGATGGCCGGTGTAATGGGGGTCGTGGGAGATAAATCCCTTCAGGACGAAAGCCGATGTCTTACTGTTTCGGACGAACTTTGCCAGTCCAATGCCCTGACTGCCAACGCCGTAGATGAGAGTGCGCATTCCCGCCTTCGAACTGAACGATACGTCGTAGAGTGTTTTTACGAGTATTCGTGCGCCCCACATGAGGACCATGGCTATGACGTACATGGCAATTATCTGCCGTCCTTCGAGGGGAATGAATCCTATGACGCGGTGCCAGGGATATATGATGTAATGGAAAATGATGGCGAGGAGGCACGACAGTGCCTGCGCACTGGCTACGCGCTGCAGGTCGACGAACGACGAATAGCGTATGATACCCGAGTAGGTGTGGAAAATCCGGAAGCCTATGAGGTTGAAGATCATATACACGAGTATGGTCTTCGACAGAATGGTGATATTTCCTAATGTTACGGCCCCATGGTAGTACAGCCAGAACACGAATATCCCGGAGAGGTAGCAGATGGCGCAGTCGACGATGAGGATTACCCAGTAGGGCAGTGCCTGCCGCGAGAAGTACCAGTTGAGGACGTGGTCAAGTATATTTTTCATTAACTATTGCTCAAATTGCTTGTTTGGCAAAGTTACGAAAAAAATATAAGAGCAGGGCATGAATGGGTGATTTTTTGTTGGGGGAGATGAAAATAATGATGGAGGGGGATGGGAAGAGAGACAGGGGATGGGGTTAATGGGGTTAATGAGCTGGAGGAGAGCAGGAAGCAGAGGATGGGGTTAATGGGGTTAATGGGGCTAATGAGCTGGAGGAGAGCAGGAATCAGAGGATGGGGTTAATGGGGTTGATGGGGTGAATGGGGCTAATGAGCTGGAGGAGAGAGGGATACAGTTGATGGGACAAATGGGGTGGATGGATGCGGCGGTGGATAGTGATGATAGTGGGTTGGAAACGTAGGGGCATAAAAAAAGACCGCCTCTCGGTGATCTCCCTCTACGTTCTTTATAGAACATCGTGCTTGATTGTTGGTTCGCGCCTCGCGGCGTTCCCCATTAATCTTGCATCGAAATAATTACCTGAAATCTAATCAATCCTTAAACCTAATAACTAAACCTAAATAAAACTGAAACAATCTCTTTTGTTTCTTACCTAAAAAAATAACTAAAAACCTAAATCTATTACTACTAACCTAAACAATCTACTAACTTTTTACGCTTGCAAAGGTACAGCTGTTTGCGCACACGGCAAAACATTTTTGCAGTTTTATTGGGGGAAATGCTATATTCTTGATAAGAATCAAGCAGATTGATAGAGGTCAATGGAAGTGAGGGGAGGAAGGAGGCAGAGCGAGGCGGGCGGCGGGTTGTAACCCGCCGAACACGACAGCAAAGACCCGAGAGAGGGGAACGGAGGCGGCGAGGCGAGCGGGAGACGGGAGGCGGGGCGAGATGGAGGAGGGTCAGGGGGCGGAAGGCGGCTCAGGAGCCGGTGGCGCGGGTGATGAACCGGTCATGGGCGGCTTTGACGAGGTCGCCGAGGTGGTCGTTGCGCATGGCGTGGACGGAGATGGTTCGGGCGGCGAGAGCGGCGAGGCAGAGGAGGACGACGTAGATGCAGATGGCCCAGAAGAAACGGAAACGCCAGAGATAGAAACCCATCATAAACGCCAAAAGGCTCGCCACGAGTACGACATACGACCAGCCTACGACCTTTCCGACGTGCTTCTGTATGCGTTCGGCGGCAAGGTAGTCGGCATCAGAGGCGAGGATCTCGTTGGCATGGATGCGCCAATGAGCCTCCGCCTCGCTGCGTGTGAGCGGGGCTGACGGTGTTTGCCCGCTGCCGGCCCTTGGGGTGATGGGGGCTGACGGGTGGGGGGACGGGGCTTGCACGCTGTCAGTCCTTGGGGTGATGGGGGCTGACGGGTGAGGGGACGGGGCTTGCACGCTGTCAGTCCTTGGGTTGATGGGTGCTGACGGGTGAGGGGACGGGGCTGCTTTCCCGCTGCCGGCCCTCGGTGTGACGGGGGCTGACGGCTGCTGTGGATGAGAGGCTGGGTCCGTTTGTTCGTTTTCCATTGTTAAGAGGGCTTGATTCCTGTCGTTGGCGATGGGCTTGATTCCTGTCGTTGCTTAGAGACCGGATGGCCGGGAGGGCGTTATTGGTTGCGTCCTTTCGGTGCGGTATCGAGGTAGACGGTGCGGTCGCCGATGCGGGCGACGAAGTAGGGCTCCTCGTCACGCAGGGAGATATCGTCGTAGCGGAACGGTGCGACGACGGTGTCGTGGCCGTCGGCAAGGATGAGTCCCATCTTTCCGTCCTTCTGGGCGATTACCGGTGTCTGTCGGATATCGTCTACATATATATAAGGTGTACGCAGGAATTCGTAGCTTGGACTTACGGTCACTCGTCCGTCGTGGTCGCGTATGCCATACTTGCCGTTTTCCTCGAACACCTCATGGAAACGGAAGTAGGTGTCGCGTATAGCCTTCAGGTACATCAGCCATTTTCGTTTGTCCTTGATCATCTGCATCATGTATGCAAATGTGTCGCAGTAGTTGGCCATAGCCCTCACGAGCACCATCTTCATGTCGAGTCCGTCGAGTGCGTGGCGGTTGAGGTCGATATATGCGGCTATGGCGCGTTCTTTCTCCGGCACGGTGAGGTTTCGGAGGCTGTCTTCGAATTTCTCCATCGTGCGGTGTGATCCCGACATACCCTTTATGTACCGGTGTATTTGTCGGGAAATCTCGTCGCAGACAAACTTGCTTATCTGGCGTTGCTCTATGGGATCACTGTACTGTGATTCAAAATTGTCAGGTGTAATCATAAGCTGTGTCCTCAATGTATTATATTCATTGGCCAAAGGTAGTGATTTTTAGTCAGAACGCCAAAGAAACTCCGAAGAATTTCTTTGTGAGCTGACGGACTGACGCATGTCAAGTGGGTTGATATAGGCTAAGAAAGGTGGCGAGGAGGGCAAAATAAGTGCGAAAGGCTTGCTGTGTTCGCACACAATGCGTACCTTTGCAGTGCAATTAAGCAAAAGGGTCGTTAGTACACCCGGTAGAAAATTAAATTTAAGTTGGCCCTTCGGGGTAATGAATTAACAATTAGAGAAAGGAAAAATTGATTATGATGACAACATTTATGGTAATGGCAATCGTAGCAGCAGTAGTAGCAAACGCAATTCGCGTAAACAACCACATCGGCCTTGACAAGTAAAGGCCCTGCTGCTTGAGAGGATTGTCTGGGCGCAAGCCCTCCATTTTTCCGAGCAACAACATTACAGCGATTAAATAACTTAATCTTCAGCGGAGAGGTACGAAAGTATCGCCCCGTTTTTTTGTGCCTATACGAAGGGGGCGAAAACGGAGGGGAAACGGAGGAAAGACGGGGAGAACGGAGGGAGAGCGGGGAGAACGGAGGGGAGCGGGGAGAAACGGAGGGAGAGCGGCGAGTTATAACTCGCCGAACACGACAAAAAGGCACAGAGGCGAAGAAAGCCGCAGCGGGGAGGCACAGAGAGGCGAAGAAAACAGCAGCGGGGAGGCCAGAAAGCCGCGGCTGGGAGGCGGCTCCTCACCGCTACGAACAAAAAAAGGCACCCACGCGCCGTCGGGAATGGCGAAGCGCGTGGGTGCCATGGGTTTAGGCCGGTGCCCCTTTTGTTTCGGGGCAGGGCCGGAGAACTTTATGCCGGTGTCCCTTCTGTTTCGAGGGGGCCGGTGTGTTTTTTAAGCGAATGGGTTCTCGGTAGGATATGGCAGCGACTTCGGCTGGTTGTAGGCTATGTCCTTGACGCCGAGGTAGCGGAAGGCCTCGAAGAGCGTCTTTCCTACGTGGTCGAAGGCTACTGCGCCGTGGTGCGGATAGTGTTTCTCGAGGAGCACGTGGCGGTAGAATCGTCCCATCTCCGGGATAGCGAAGAGGCCGATGCCGCCGAAGGAGCGTGTCGGTACGTCGAGGATGTCGCCCTCGGCGATGTATGAGCGCAGCTGTCCCTCGCTGTCGCACTGCAGGCGGTAGAATGTGATCTTCGACGGAGCCATATCGCCCTCGAGTGTACCGCGTGTGAAGTCAGGGTCGCCGGTTTCGAGCAGGCGGTGCTGGATGAGCTGGTACTTGATGGCGCGGTTAGCGCACATCTTGCAGCTTGGCGTGTTTCCGCAGTGGAATCCCATGAATGTGTCGGTGATGTCGAATTTCTTTCCGTATTTCGGTACGATGTCCTCGTCGTAGATATACCGTGGTGTCGAGTTGTTGATGTCGAGGAGCGTCACCGTGTCGCCTGACGCGCAGATACCGATATATTCCGACAGCGCTCCGTAGATGTCGACCTCGCATCCCACCGGTATGCCTCGTGAGCAGAGACGGCTGTTGACATAGCATGGCTCGAAGCCGAACTGCGACGGGAATGCCGGCCAGCACTTGTCGGCGAAGGCCACATACTTGCGGCTGCCCTTGTGAGCCTCTGCCCAGTCGAGGAGTGTGAGCTCAAACTGTGCCATTCGCGGCAGCAGTGTCTCGTAGTATTTTCCTTCGCCCATCTCCTTGCGCATGTCCTCGCATACTGCCGGAATTCGCTTGTCGTCCTTATGCTGTCGGTAGCTTACGAGGAGGTCGAGCTCCGAGTTCTCCTCCACCTCGACGCCGAGCTCATAGAGTCCCTTGATAGGCGCGTTGCAGGCGAAGAAATCCTGTGGGCGCGGACCGAAGGTGATGATTTTCAGACCCTTGAGTCCGAGTATTACTCGTGCCACCGGTACGAAGTCGGCAATCATTGCCGCGATGTCGGTAGCTGTTCCCACCGGATACTTAGGGATATATCCCTTCAGGTGGCGCATGCCGAGGTTATACGAGCAGTTGAGCATTCCGCAGTATGCGTCGCCACGGCCGTTGATCATGTCGCCGTCGCCCTCAGCGGCAGCCACGAACATGCATGGTCCGTCGAATTTCTCGGCGATGAGCGTCTCTGGAGTCTCCGGTCCGAAGTTGCCGAGGAACACCACGAGAGCGTTGCATCCTGCTGCTCGCACCTCGTCGAGAGCCTTTAGCATGTCGGCATCGTTCTCAACGGTTGTCTGGCAATCGAAGATTTCACCTTTATATTCTTTTACGATATTCTCGCGACGCTGAGTAGACAATTCTATTGGGAAACAGTCACGGCTGACGGCGATGATGCCCAATTTCACCTCTGGGATGTTAGTGCTTTTGATTTTCATAAGTTTTCGTATTTATTTTTGATTTCAGTATTTTGTCAGTTTGAGTAGTTTTGACAGTCGCAAAGTTAAGCGTTTTTTCTTTATCTGCAAAATCCCGACGATTAATTATTCATAATTTTTTGGTGATGGGGGGAGAAGAGACAAAAGGAAACGGTTTTGAAATGATTTTTGAGGGGGAGGGGAGATGGGAGGCGATGATAGGGGAGGATAGGCAATCATAGGGAGGGATAGACGATGATAGGGATATGGCGCGGATATGGGGTACTTGCGAAGAAAATATTTTACATTTTTCGGAGAGGGGCCTTTTGAGGTTGCAAAACGGGCCGTTTTGGAGGCTGAAACGGTCCGTTTGGGAGGACGAAATGGGCCGTTTCGCGGGACCGTTTGATAGAGATTGTAAATAACTGAGGGATAAGCGTTTATGAGAGGAGATAAAAATGAGAGGGGAAATGAAATATATTTACAGGAGGATGGCGCGATAGGCAAGCATAGGGGAGGATAGGCGATGATAGGAAGAGGGAAGAATAGGCGATGATAGGAAAGATAGGCGATGACAGGGGGGGCGGAACGACGGCGGGGAGCCATGGGGCGATGGCCCCACGGCCCCGGTGCTAATACCACTGCGAGAGGTCGGCCTCCTTCTTTACCTTTGCCGCGAGCTTCGGTGGAAGTGCGGTGAGGAAGGTGAAACCCGTGATGCGTTCGATTTCGGCCACCGAGTTGACATAGTCGCCTTTGGGTCGGTTGCCGGGTTCGTTGCGGTAGATGAAGCCAATGGCCATGTGGCGCGAGGGGCAGTATACCACCTTGAAGAACGCCTCTGGCACCACGACACCGCTGCCGATGGTCTTATGCTGTCCGCGGAAGAGTATTGGTCCGGCTATGATGTCGAGGGATCCGAACTCCTCGGCCCACCGTCGGCACTGCATCTCCATCTCGTTCCAGTCGCCGGCGTTGAGGCCGTGGCTCTGCGGACACATATTCGTCATGAGGAAACTCTGCTCCTGCGCCTCCTCGCTCCACTTGTTGTCGCCCGACGGACACATGTGGCCGCGGTCATAGCCCGACCGCTGGTAGTCGTAGGTTGTCACGCCCTCGTCTTCCTGAAATTTTATTCCGCCGCGCTTGTACGGACCGTCGGTATGGTCGGCGGTGAGCTCCCATGCCACCCAGTTCGGTATGCGGTTGTCGGGGTTGTAGGATACGGTGTATCCCACGCGCCGCAGGACGACCTCCGGTGTGCCCTTCGCCACCCGTGGCAGTCCGCAGACAGGATTCGCCGGCGACGACTTGCCGTCGGCATCGGCCACAGAGCCCTCCGCGCCGTCGTCGGTGGCGTTGTCGGCATCGGATTCGGCACTCACGGCATCGTTGCCGTCGATGGCTGCCGTGTCGGCGGAGAGCTCAGGCAGGTCCTGTGCTTTGTTGCTGTGTCCGGGCAGCTGGCAGGCCATGAGCAGGCAGGCCGCGAGGACGACATAGATGTGATTCGAAATCTTTCGTAACATTATATTATTGTAAATTATTGGTTTGCAGAGCCATAATCGCCCCGGACTGCGGCTGCCATTCAGCATCGCCGCTGTCCTTTGGTGCTGCAAAAATAACATATTCTCGCCGACGAACCAAATTTAACGTGATTTTTTGGCGGAAACATTTTTTTTTGGTAATTTTGCAACCTTATAAAAATATAGTATAGAAAAGAGAAAACAGACAAATAAATATATCTATGGCTAAGAAATTCGCCGAACACAAAGGGCTCGACCTTACACAGGTGAACCGAGACGTTCTTGAGGAGTGGAAGGAGAAAGACATCTTCCACAAGAGTATAGACCAACGTGAGGGGCATCCTCAGTTTATTTTCTTCGAGGGACCACCCTCGGCCAACGGACACCCCGGCATCCACCACGTCCTTGCGCGTTCCATCAAGGACACTTTCAACCGCTATAAGACGATGCGCGGCTTCCAGGTGCACCGCAAGGCCGGCTGGGACACCCACGGACTGCCCGTGGAGCTCGGTGTGGAGAAGGAGTTGGGCATCACGAAGAAGGATATCAACAACAAGAAGTCGCCGAAATACATCTCTACCGAGGACTACAACCACAAGTGCCGCGAGAACGTGATGAAATTCACCAAGGAGTGGCGCCAGGTGACCGAGGAGATGGGATACTTCGTCGACCTCGACCATCCTTATATCACCTACGACAACAAATATATTGAGACCCTGTGGTGGCTCCTTAAGCAGCTCTACAACAAGGGGTTACTCTACAAGGGCTACACCATCCAGCCCTACAGCCCGTCGGACGGCACCGGACTGTCGAGTCACGAGCTCGCACAGCCGGGCTGCTACCGCGACGTCAAGGATACCACCGTCACGGCACAGTTCCGCATCGACGACGACAGCTGGGCACAGCTCAAGACCAAGTCGCAGCGCTTGAAGAAGTCGAACTGGGGCGACCCGTATTTTGTGGCATGGACGACAACGCCGTGGACACTGCCTTCGAACGTAGCACTTTGTGTGGGTCCGAAGATCGACTATGTCGTCTGCGAGACCTATAACCCCTACAACGCCAAGCCGATGACCATCATCATGGCTGAGGCCCGTGTGCCCGCATATCTCAACCCCGGCGGTCCTATCACCGACGACGGCGAACTGCCTGAGTATCAGCATGGTGACAAATATGTGCCTTATAAGGTTGTGGCCCATTTCAAGGGTACCGACCTCGAGGGCATGCGCTACCGCCAGCTCATGCCGTGGGTGAAACCCTGCGAGAAAGTCGACGAGTACAGCGAGAAATTCGTCAGCGACTATGCTGCCGCCCACCCCGAGAAGGTCTTCAAGGGTGAGGACGGTGTCGATACCTTCGTCGAGATGGCCGACCAGGCCTTTCGCGTTATCCTCGGCGACTATGTCACCACTGAGGACGGTACCGGTATCGTGCACATCGCCCCGACCTTCGGTGCCGACGATGCCAAGGTGTCGAAGGATGCCGCCATCCCGGGACTATACCTTATTAATAAGAAAGGTGAGACGCGCCCGATGGTCGACCTCCAGGGGAAATACTATACCCTCGACGAGCTCGACGCCAACTTCACCGACCGTTGCGTCGACAAGGCCCTCTACGCCCATCATGCCGGCGACTACGTGAAGAACGCCTACGACCCGAAATACAACGAGAACGGTGTCTGGGACCGCAAGCGTTCCGAGAAGGAGGAGGACCTCAACATCGTCATCTGCATGGAGATGAAGCAGGAGGGAACGGCTTTCAAGATTGAGAAGCACGTCCACACCTATCCCCACTCCTGGCGTACCGACAAGCCAATCCTCTATTATCCCCTCGACTCGTGGTTCATCCGCGATACGGCGAAGAAGGAACGCATGGTCGAACTCAACAAGACCATCAACTGGCACCCCGAGTCGACGGGCACAGGACGCTTCGGCAACTGGCTCGAGAACCTCAACGACTGGAACCTCTCGCGGTCCCGTTTCTGGGGCACCCCGCTGCCCATCTGGCGCGATGAGCACCGCGGCGAGAAGTGCATCGGGTCGGTGGAGGAACTCTATGCGGAGATTGAGAAGAGCGTCGAGGCCGGAGTGATGAAGGAGAACCCGCTGAAAGCCCGTGGCTTCGTGCCCGGCGACTACAGTCAGGCCAACTACGACCGCATCGACCTCCACCGTCCGTATATCGACGACATCATCCTCGTCAACGACAATGGCGAGCCCATGCGTCGCGAGTCCGACCTCATCGATGTGTGGTTCGACTCTGGTTCAATGCCTTACGCCCAGCTCCACTACCCGTTCGAGGGTGAGATGAACGTCGAGAAACTCAAGGCCACAGGCAAGAGCGAGGCTGAATACCGCCGGATGCTCATCACCTCGAACTATGAGGGTACCCCCGTGCCGCCGGCATTCTATCCTGCCGACTTTATCAACGAGGGTGTCGACCAGACACGAGGATGGTTCTTCACCCTCCACGCCATCGCCACGATGGTCTTCGACAGCGTGGCCTTCAAGAACGTCATCTCCTCAGGTCTCGTCCTCGACGCCAAGGGCAATAAGATGTCGAAACACGTCGGCAACGTCACCGACCCCTTCGAGATGATACATAAGTACGGCGCCGACCCCGTCCGCTTCTATATGATGACGAACTCGGAGCCGTGGGACAACCTGAAATTCGACCAGAACGGTGTCGACGAGTGCCGCCGCAAGTTCTTCGGCACATTATATAATACCTACTCGTTCTTCGCCCTCTACGCCAATGTCGACGGCTACGAGGCCCCCGACCATGCCGTGAAGCCCGCTGCCGACGCTCCCGAGATCGACCGGTGGATAATCTCGAAGCTCAACAGCCTCGTCAAGGGCGTCCAGGAACAGCTCGACAACTACGATCCTACCCGCGCCGGACGACTCATCGACGCCTTCGTCAACGACGACCTGTCCAACTGGTACGTCCGTCTGAACCGTAAGCGCTTCTGGGGCAAGGAGATGAGCGCCGACAAGCAGTCGGCCTACGACACCCTCTACACCTGTCTGATGGTCGTCGACAAGCTCCTCGCACCGTTCGCGCCGTTCTATGCCGATGCCCTCTACCACGACCTCGGCGGCAAGCTCGAGAGCGTCCACCTCGACACGTGGCCCGCTGTCGACGAGTCGGCTATCGACACCGACCTCGAGGCACGTATGGAGATGGCACAGAAGATCACGAGTATGGTACTCGCCCTGCGCCGCAAAGTGAATATCAAGGTGCGCCAGCCACTGTCGCAGATCATGATTCCGGCCGTCGACGACGAGCAGAAACGCCATATCGAGGCCGTCGCCAACCTCATCAAGACCGAGACCGACGTCAAGGAACTGAACTTCATCGAGGGTCAGGGCATGCTCGTCAAGAAGGTAAAATGCAATTTCCGCGTCATGGGAAAGAAGTACGGCAAGCTTATGAAGGGTGTCGCCGCACAGATGAGTGCCCTCTCGCAGGACGATATCGCACGCCTCGAGACCGACGGAAAACTCGCTATCACCGTCGACGGAAACAGCCTTGAGGTGCTCGCCGACGACGTCGAAATCATCAGCGAGGACATCCCCGGATGGCTCGTGGCCAACGAGGGCAACCTCACCGTGGCCCTCGAGGTGGAGCTCACCGACGACCTCAAACGCGAGGGCATGGCCCGCGAGCTCGTCAACCGCATCCAGAACCTCCGTAAGGACTCCGGACTGGAGATTACCGACCGCATTGCCGTCACGCTGTCGCCGAACGCCGACACCGACGCCGCTATCGAGAGCTACGGCGACCTCGTCAAGGCGCAGGTCCTCGCCAACAGCATCGACATCGCGCCAAACGACGGACAGGAGGTCGACTTCGACGACTTCAAGCTGAATATCAAGATTGTGAAGGCCTGAGAGCGCTCGCACTACAGCGCTGTCGACCTGAAATCATTAGCAGAAACAACCATCACAGCACCGCCGCCACCACGCCACCCAAACGGGAAACGGGGCGACGGCGGGGCACAAAGTTAATATACTATGGCTGAGAAAAAACGCTACAGCGATGCCGAACTCGAGGAGTTCAGGCAGATAATAAACGAGAAATTAGCTAAGACGCGGCAGGACTATAAGGAAACTATGGACCAGCTGATGAACAAGAATACCAACGATGTCGACGATACGTCGCCCACCTACAAGGCCCTCGAGGAGGGATCGCTCACCCAGACAAAGGAGGAGCTCGTGGGAATGGCGCAGCGACAGCAGAAATTCATCAACGCCCTCGAGGCCGCTCTGCTGCGCATACAGAACAAGACCTACGGCATCGACCGCATCACCGGGGAGCTCATACCGAAGGAACGCCTGCGCGCCGTACCGCACGCCACACTCAGCGTAGAGTCGAAAAATGCGCACAAGAATCACTAAATGACTGTAAAACAAAAGAAAACCGTCGTGGCGGCAGTGCTCATCGTGGCACTGCTCGTCATCGACCAGATAATAAAAATATGGGTTAAAACCCACATGACGCTCGGCGAGCAAATCGTCATCGCGCCCTGGTTCCGCATCCAGTTCATCGAGAACCGCGGAATGGCATGGGGAATGGAACTCGGATCGAAACTCTTCCTGTCGCTCTTCCGTATCGTCGCCGTGGGATTCATCATCTGGTATATCGTCTCGCTCATACGCCGGAACGTCAAATGGGGATACCTCACGATGATCTGTCTCATCTGCGCCGGAGCAGCCGGAAACATCTTCGACTCGGTAGTCTACGGTCAGATTTTCACCGCCTCGACACCGTTCGATGTGGCGCAGCTCGTGCCCTGGGGACAAGGCTACAACACGCAGCTGCTCAGCGGCAGCGTCGTCGATATGTTCTATTTCCCACTCTGGCACGGCACCCTGCCCGACTGGATGCCCATAGGTGGCGGACGGGAATTTACGTTCTTCAACGCCATATTCAATTTCGCCGATGCCTGCATCACCGTGGGGGTCATCTGTCTGCTCATCTTCTATAATAAGACGCTCAGCACCGACCTCGACAGGGACAAAAGGAAAGGCAGTAGCGGTGGCGACGGAGCAGAGAACGAAGCTCCCGGCGACGAAACTTCTGATACTGAGGAAGTTGAGGCTCCACAAGCAAGCAGTTCGGCCGATGCCGACGCTACTGCAACGGTGGCCGACGGTAGTGCCGCCACCACCGATACGATAACTGAAAATAAGTAATGAGTAAGCTCAGGATCATCATCAACATGCTGTGTCTCACCGCTTTGGCCGCGATCGTCGTGGCCTGCAAGCCCGGTGTCCCCGACGACTACATACAGCCCGGCGAGATGGAGGACATCCTCTACGACTACCATGTGGCCATGGCTATGGCGCAGCAGGGCGATGAGGCCCACCGCGACGAGCGCATAGTGGAGTATAAGGAGGCCGTTCTGCGCAAGTATGGCTACACCGACAAGCAGATGGATGCCTCCATGCGCTATTATATGAGGCACACCGACCAGCTCCACGACATCTACGATAAGCTCGCCGAGCGACTCGACAACGAGGCTAAGGACCTGGGTGCCAACGGCTCCGGCATGGGCATGGCTAAGACTTACAAGCAGAACGGCGACACCGCCGACGTGTGGAAAGGACCGCAGGCCGTCGTCCTCATGCCCGAGGCAGGACAGAATAGCTACTCTTTCGCCATGCGCTGCGATACGGCATATCATGTCGGCGACACGTTCTCGATGCAGTTCGATGCCTCTTACATCATCCAGGACGGTACGCGTAATGCCGTGGCTGTCATTGCGTTGACCCTCGACAACGACTCCGTCGTCAGCCAGGTGATGCGTATCAGCTCCGACAGCCATCAGTCGACATTCTTCGGCGGGTTCACCGCCAACCGCATAAAGGCCATACGGGGGTACATCCTCTTCCCGCCCGACAACGGGGTAATCCCGTCGACAACGCTGAAAATCCTCTGTATCACCAACATACACTTCCTGCGCATGCACGCTCCTAAGCAGCAGCCGGAACAGGGAGCACAGGGGCCGGGAACGTCGGCGGCACCTGCACCGCAGGGACCATCACCGTCGGGAATGCCCGTTAGCGGCGGTGGCAGTGCACCGGCACCCGCCGGTGGTGCCGTGCAGATGGCTCCGCAGACTTTGAGGGAGGGACGCTGATGCGACGTGTCGGTGCTCATAAGGTCATAACGCCCGCGGCGACGCTCTCGCAGGCCGTGGTCGAAATCAGCGACGGACGCGTGGTCAACTACTACGAGTTCCGCGACGAGCTGCCGATGACGGAGTGGCTCGGCGGTACAATCGTCGTGGAACGCGACGACGACGGCATCCTCCGCGCCTACCGCGACGGGACAATCATCAGTGACAACGAATAAAACAAACGAAAAAACAATACAAAATGCTCACAGTTGACGAATTAGAGGACAAGCTCCTCGAACTGGCTTTCGCCGAGGACATCGGCGACGGCGACCACACAACGCTCTGCTGCATCCCGGCCGATGCCATGGGCAAGAGCCATCTCCTGGTCAAGGAGGAGGGAATCCTCGCCGGTGTCGAGATGGCAAGGAAAGTGTTCAACAAGTTCGACCCGACAATGAAGATGGACGTGATGATCCACGACGGCGCTCACGTCAAACCGGGCGACATTGCCTTTGTCGTCACCGGAAAGGTGCGCTCGCTGCTACAGACGGAACGGCTGATGCTGAATATCATGCAGCGTATGAGCGGAATAGCTACGATGACACACCGCTACGTAGAGCGCGTAGCCGGAACGGGATGCCATATCCTCGACACACGCAAGACAACACCGGGAATGCGTATCCTCGAGAAGCAGGCCGTGAAGATTGGGGGCGGAATGAACCACCGTATAGGCCTCTTCGACATGATTCTCCTCAAGGACAACCACATCGACTTCGCCGGAGGCATCGTCAACGCCATCCGCCGTTGCCACGAATATCTCAAGGCTAAGGGCCTCGACCTGAAGATTGAGATTGAGGTCCGCGACTTCGACGAGCTCCAGCAGGTCCTCGACGAGGGTGGCGTCGACCGCATCATGCTCGACAATTTCACCCCCGCCGACACGCGCAAGGCCGTGACAATCATCAACCACCGCTATGAGGTGGAGTCGTCGGGAGGCATAACCTACGACACTATCCGCGACTACGCCGAGCAGGGAGTCGATTTCATCAGCGTCGGTGCCCTCACCCATTCCGTCAAGGGCCTCGACCTCAGCTTCAAAGCCTGCTGACAGCCAACGCTTTAGCAGGTAGCTCCCTCGACCATCCACCCCATTCACCCCATCCACCCCATTCACCCCATCCACCCCATTCACCCCATCAAAAAATTCAACTCAAATGAAAAAAGCATTATTATCTTTAGCAGCAGCCGTAGCACTCCTCATCGCAGCACCGGCTTCATCGTTCGCAACTTCCTCTGAGTCAGCATCTACCTCGATGCCGGTGAAGAAGAAAACCGCCAAGAAATCGACCAAGAAGTCGACAAAGAAGACCTCTACAAAGTCAACAAAGTCGACAAAATCGACAAAAACCACGACAATAACCGAAACTACTGCCACCACCGACAACAGCTCGTCGGCTGCTGGAGGCCTCCTCTCGGCTGTCTCGTCAATCCTCGGGGGTGCATCGGCAAGCACCGAGACGCTCGCCGGAACATGGAAATACACCCGTCCGGCTGTAGTCTTCGAGTCGTCGGATGCACTGAAGAACCTCGGCGGAAAGCTCGCCAGTGCCGCCGTGGAGAAGAAACTCCAGACCGAACTGCAGAAATTCGGCATCACAAAGGGCAAATTCAAGATGACTTTCGATAAGGACGGCAATTTCACCCAGACTGTGGGAACAAAGACCGTCAGCGGAACATACAAGCTCAGCGGAAAGAATGTCGTACTCACCTACGCCAGCGGACTCCAGCAGCTCGTAGGAAAAACTGAGATCGACGGCAACAACCTCCTCATCGTCATGGATGCGTCGAAATTCATGAAGTATGCCGGATCGTTAGGTAAGCTCACCGGCAACGCCACACTCTCTACCCTCAGCTCCATCCTCGGCAGCTACGACGGCATGCAGGTGGGACTGCGCTTCGCTAAGTAATAACGGAAATCTATGGCTGAAGGCACACAAACACAGAATCGGCAGCTCTACGACGACAGCGCGCTCTTCCACATCACCGACGACTATCGGGAGACGACGAGCGACGAATATCACGATTTCCAGTTATTCGTCTACTGCTCAGGGGGTTACGCTAAGATAAAAATCGCCGACCGGGAGTATTTCATCTCCGACCACACCGGACTGCTCGTCATGAACAACAACGTCCTGACGTGGCTGGAGGTGAGCCCCGATTTCACCATGAAGGCGATTTTCATCCACGGAATCTATCTCACCGTCGATGAGCCGGATATCATGTCGTACAACTTCCGGATGTCGGCGCTGATAGAGAGTCCCGTCGTGAAGATGACCGACCGCGACCTGGCGTTCTTCCTCGAGACGATAGAGTGCATACGCGAGCGGCTGCCAATCCACGACCACATGTTCTACCGCCCAGTTCTGCATAATCTCGTGCATATAATGATGTGCGACTTCTACGACATCCACAGCCGCCAGAACCAGGCGGGCAACAGCATCGTCTACAGCGGTCGGCAGTCGATGCGCTACTTCCACGACTTCATCACGATGCTCGAGAACGGCAGCTACAAGTCGGAACGTGAGGTGAGATGGTACGCCGCCAAACTCGGTATCACGGCCAAATACCTCTCCGAGATAAGCTTGGATACCAGCGGCCACACGGCCTCCTACTGGATAAACAAGTTCACCATGGCCGAGATAACGCGGCTCCTGCGCAATCCTACGCTGTCGATAAAGTCGGTAGGCGAAATCATGAAGTTCAAGACCCGCTCTTATTTCAGCCACTATGTCAAGGAGCACCTCGGCCTCACACCGATGAAATACCGTGCCCAGACGATAGGCAAGAAGGACTGATCCAGCACCTTCGAGTCCTCGCCTCCCTGCATCGCACCCCTCTGTCCTTCATCATGCTGTCTCCGATATTGCAGATCTGTTGCCCCGGTTCTCCGCCTCGCCCGTCTCCTCATGATAACCAGTGTAAACCTCTGATATTATGACTTTTGCAGCACTCTGCCGCCGCTTCCTAGGTTTCTGACCAAGGAAAATCTCGATTATTTTTCGTTTTTAACTAAATTTATTGTAATGTTGATTTTTAATTTACATTTATAGTGCTGCCTCAAGTGAAGGTTCCGTCTTCAA
>Ga0256406_1003574_pt1 | contig 19086 bp, 15 predicted proteins | sample RumenRJG_03DNA_FD_185986 | JGI IMG/M metagenome (GOLD analysis project Ga0256406, IMG submission 185986) | Bovine rumen microbial communities from Lethbridge, Alberta, Canada - RJG_03 | ecosystem: Host-associated > Mammals > Digestive system > Stomach > Rumen | place: Canada: Alberta | collected...
CATTTTCATAATGATATGTCTTTAAAAGTGATCTGTATATTGTCCCTTTTGAGCATACAGAAACTTGAAAGAACTCAATTTGTCATTAAAGCCAGGAAGGCTCCTATATTCTTTTAATGTTCCTGCCCCAGTGGAGCAAACAATAGTTCTATCACTAAAGTTTTTGTCGTCAAAGCCAATAAATACGGCTACTATGTCCTTGGTTTCGTAAGAGTATGCACCAAGTTTCAGAAAATAGCCTTCTTTAGTCGGAAGATTATTCGCAATTCTTAATGAAGAGCACTTATCATTGAACTTATAAGGACTTTTCTTCAAATCAGAATTTTCAACTTCTATGATAGAGTCATTAAGAGAGAAACTATAATGACGATCTTTGAAATTGCGATCATCGTATAATTCTAATACGCTATTATAATTATATCCAGGAATGTTGTTGACCGAAGAGCTTCGAGTAGATACTCTTGTTTGATGGTAAAGAGAACTTGGTATCACTGTTAACTCATTATCTTTTAAATTCTCATCGAGATTGTCATAGAAAGATAACTCACGAGCAGAATTAACATAAACGGAGAATGAAGAGTTGCTGGCTAATCTTGAATTGTAGATTTCTCCAAAACTACCACTAAATGACGCAAAATTTCCATGTTCGTCAAATACAACTTTTACATTTTCATAAGTTGTTCCACCATAAGTGATAGTGTAAGAACTTTCTGTGTTTGGTTCATAGGATGCTTCATAAGCGTCTTCATCAATTGAATTACTTTCACATGCCCCAAACACAAAAATGCATGATACGAGTAGAATTAAGACTTTGTACATTTTTGTTATAAAAACCATTAAATCTGTAAAGTTTTTGCAAAGTTACTCAAAAAAACAATTGCATAGGTTAACCTGATTTGCTTTAACATAGCTTTTACACTCCATTAACAACATTTCCGTTGCCATTTTAGACACTAATTCTTCTCTTAATGAACCCAAATCACACAAAATGTGACGGATTAACGCTCCCAGAAATTATTTATGCCGAGTCATTTCCCACGGTTTTGCATTGCCTAAAATAATTGATGCCAATGAGTTATGAGCGTTTTTAGAAATATGCTCATGTGTGTTTGCATGCCCATATTGTGATTTGTTATGTTTTCCGGACAGTCCGTTTTAGCTTCTCACCAAGTTTCTGCCCGCATCTATCCTTAGGAAGATGAAGAGCAAGATGGTGAAGCCCCATAGTGAGGATCCGCCATAGCTAAAGAAAGGTAGCGGGATACCAATCACAGGCGTCAATCCCAGTACCATGCCTACGTTGATGAAGACATGGAAGAGGAAGATGCTTGCAACACTGTATCCATAGACTCGCCCAAACTTGAATGGTTGTCGCTCAGCGAGGTGAATCAGGCGTAATATCAATGCTAAGAAAAGCAGCAGCACGCCTGCCGAGCCGACAAATCCTTCCTCCTCTCCCACCGTGCAGAAGATGAAGTCGGTGTCCTGCTCCGGAACGAACTTTAACTTTGTCTGCGTACCGTTCAGAAAGCCTTTACCTCCCAAACCGCCTGAACCGATGGCTATCTCACTCTGATGGACATTGTATCCGGCTCCGGCAAGGTCGTCGTCAAGGCCAAGCAGGACGTTGATGCGGACGCGTTGGTGCGGCTCAAGGACATCATTCAGCACATAGTCGGCGCTATAGAAGAAGATGATACTTCCTATAGAGAAGAGAGCGATGAGCAGATAGTGGATGATACGGGTCGACAAGCCTTCATAGACAAGGAAGCCAATGAGTACGGCGCAAACGATGAGCTGAACCCACACGATATCGAAAGGAATCACAAACTCTGAGAAGAGAAGTATTAGCAACGTCACGCCCACACAGAAGGCAGACAGACGTAGCGCTTGCAACCGGTTGCGCGCATAGACATAGACCATGCCTGAGGCAAACAGTTGCACGAGCAGTAGGACAATGAACTTACCTACTGATGTCGGTGTATCCCATAAGAACACTTGTTCATATTTGATGCCTACGACGAAGTATACGACCATTGCAACTCCCGTGAAGAGTATACTACCCGGCATTCCTTCCCGATAGAACATCAGGAAGAAAGCTAAGTAGACCAGTGCCGACCCCGTCTCACGCTGACAGACAATGAATACCATTGGTGTGAGGATGACGGCAGCAGCGGCGGCAAAATGCTTGGGTTGGCGCAAGTCAAAGCCATAGGTACTCATCAGCTTAGATACCGCCAAGGCAGTGGCAAACTTTGCGAACTCAGCCGGCTGTAAGCGTAAGGGACCCAGGACGAGCCATGAGCGCGAACCCTTAATCTCGTGAGGATTGAATATCGTCAGGAATAGCAGTAGCAACAGCACTGCATAGATGACATAAGCAAAGGTGTCGTAGAATCTGTCGTCAAGCATGATCAGCACGAAGCCCAATACGAGGGACGTACCAATCCAGACGATCTGCATACCCGAACGAGTGGAGAGACTGAAGATGTCGGTCTCACCATAGGTATAGCTGGCTCCACAAACACTCATCCAACCTAATACCAACAGTGCCATGTAGATGCCTATTGTCCACCAGTCCAGACTTTTGAGCACGCTGGGCTGTCTCTGACTATCTTTCTGCGTCTCCATAGGAAATTCTGCGTTTCTGCATCTCAGCGGCAAGATTCTGTCCTGCCTTGCTAAGCTTGCCTGTTATATATTGTTCCATCAGTACCTTGCCGATAGGTACACCATAGTCGGCGCCCCATCCACCATTCTCCACATAGACCGCAATGGCTATTTTGGGATGGTCCATCGGTGCAAAGCCCATAAATACGGAGTGGTCATGCCCACGGTTCTGCGCTGTACCCGTCTTACCGCAAGCGGCGAAAGGCAGAGAACCTAACATGCGGCAAGTGCCGCCCATAGCCGAAGAGCGCATACCGGCGACGATATAGTCATAAGCACGGCGTGACGCCTTGGTATAATGACGGCGTGTGAACATCGTGTCGATGGGGACACCCTGAATCTTCTTCACTACGTGGGGAACATAGTAGTAGCCTCTGTTGGCTATGGTAGCACCGAGGTTGGCAATCTGTAGCGGGGTGAGGTTGACCTCGCCCTGGCCGATGCTGATACTGATAATCGTCAGTCCATTCCAAGAGCCATGATAAGCCTTGTCGTAGAACTTGGCATTAGGAATCAGTCCTCGTTTCTCACCAGGCAGGTCTATGCCGAGTTTGTATCCGAAGCCCATAGAGACCATATAGTCGCGCCATGTATTCATCGCATCTTGCACTGTAGGATACTTCTGGCGGTTGCTCATCATATAGAAGAGACCCCAGCAGAAGAATGCATTGCACGATGTACTGATAGCCGGCACAAGTGTCAGTGGTGACGGATGGCTGTGGCAACCCACATGTAAGCCCTTGTAATAGAAGCCTCTATGACAAGGGAATGGCGTCTGTGGCGTTATGATGCCCTCGGTGAGGAAGGTCAGGCCCTGGGACGTCTTAAAGGTAGAGCCAGGAGGATACTGTCCCATGATGGCACGGTTGAGCAGCGGCTTCCGGTTGTCGTGGGTCAGGAACTTATGGTATTTGCTGCGGTTCTTGCCTTCCAGGAGTCGCGGATCATAGCTTGGCGATGACACCATACAGAGGATCTGTCCTGTAGAAGGCTCGATGGCCACGATGGCGCCAATCTTTCCTTCCAACATCCGCTCACCAAGAGCCTGAAGCCTGACGTCAAGCCCCAAGGTCAGCTCCCGCCCGGGCACAGGCCTACGGTCGTATTTGCCATTCATATATCTGCCTTGCACACGGCCATGGGCATCGCGCAGAAGAATCTGCACGCCCTTCTCACCGCGGAGATATTTCTCATAGCTGCGCTCAACGCCCAATTTGCCAATATAGTCGCCGGGCTGGTAGTAATCGTCCTCGTCAATATCCGACTGTGAAACCTCGGCCACCTCGCCCAAGACATGCGCACCATAAGGATACTGATATTGCCGGACCGTACGCTTCTGGATGTAGAATCCTGGGAAGCGGAACATCTTCTCGCGGAAGACGGAGAAGTTCTTGTCATCAATCTGGCTCATAAAGAGCTGCTGCGTGAATCGGGAATAGCCAGGATTCTTTGAGGGGTCCTTGATGTCATTCATCCGCTTGATAAACCAGTCTTTGGTGATACCCAAAGTCTGGCAGAAGTCAAGGGTATCAAGATGTCCGCGCTCTTCGTTCATGACAACCATGATATCATAAGAAGGCTGGTTGAAGACGAGAAGGCGCCCGTTACGGTCGCGGATAATACCACGGCTGGGAAACTCCACCTTCTTCAAGAAAGCGTTGGAGTCGGCACTTTTTCGATAGTCATCGCTCATCACCTGAAGAGCAAAAAGGCGGATTATATACAGGGTTACGATAACGACTGCTATACCGCTGATGACAAATCGTCTGTTATCAAGATTGAAATTCTTCATGAACCTTTATGCTCTGATTGAACAAATCACAAAATCACACTATTGGTATTCAGTCTTTACGCAAATTGTCGATAACAACCACCATGAAGAGTGTAAGGGTTGTACTTCCTACCACTGACAAGAACCACTTCCCGAAGTTGAAGAAAGTAAATGTCTCCATGGTGAAGAACGTCAGGCAATAAACGAAGATGAGTATCAGTGCATACAGTGTGTATTTGTTGATTCCGAGTGCAAAGATGCTTGGCTGTATGTTGTCGTCGTTGTCGCGCTGGATAAACAGTCTGAGGACAAAGGGCTGTAAGACAGCGACCAATGTCATGGAGAAAGCTGCTACTCCGGGCGTGTTAGAAAAGATATCTATAAAGAGTCCTAACAGGAAGCTCCACACCAGCGCCCCGTTACGGGAATAGTCGCGGGGGAAGCTAAGGACAAAATATACATATAATAAGGGTATTGCCACGCCAAAGAGATGGACATGGTTCAGTACAAGCACCTGTGCCAACAGAAGCCCAAAGAAAAGTAACAACCGTTTTAGAAAATCAATGCTCATTCACCAATACCTATTAACTTGTTATTATCCATCATCTCTACTCTCCATTATCCTGCTGATTCTTATCTGCTTTCAGCGAATCCTGGGCTGCGCGCAGTACTTCAAGCCGCTCCTGAACAGGCGCATTGTCGACGACACAGACATCACGAAGCCGTGAGAAGTCAGTAGACAACTTTATCTGCAAGCGATAAGAAATACCGTCAACGGAATTGTACACATGGAGAATCTTTCCCACAAGGATGCCCGGCGGGAAGACAGACGAATAGCCACTTGTCTCTACCTCATCATACAGACGGAAGCGGGCATGGCGGGGCACATCCTCAACATAGGCTTTCTGGGAGTCGCCGCCAGTCCAGTGCAAATAGCCGAAATAGCCGCGGCCACGTATCTGACAGCTGATATTAGACTGTGCGTTGAGTACAGGGATGACGACAGAGTAGTGGCTGGCTGCCAGATAGACAATGCCCACGACACCATTGCCGCAGACTACACCCATATCTTTCCTCACACCGTCGCTAGTACCACGATTGATGGTGATGAGGTTGTCCGTGCGGGAGATAGAGTTGCTGACAACTTTTGCAGGGATGAGATGATAGTCCTTTAGCAAAGCGAGTTCATTACGATGCACCCATCCTGTGTCCTTGGTGGCCTCCGTGAGTTGACCAGACAGTTTGCTCACCTGCTGCTCAAGATACAGATTCCGCTGTGTGAGCTCCTGGTTGACTTTTCCCAACGAGAAGAAACTCTCTATCTCAGCCTCTACGCTCAGGACCTTGCCCGCTACATAATTGGCTGAAGAAAACCACACGCTGCCCTGGTAGCTGTTGTATTGGAACAGCAATACCAGGCTGATAACCTCCAGAAGGACGAAGAGAAACCAGTGGTTGTAATTTCGTATAAACTCTACTAAGTTGTGCATTGTCAGAAAGAAGTCCGGCACTCCGCTGAGATGCTTATGCACGCACAGAGTACCGGACCCCTAAGTATTTTATCTCATTAGGAACGAGAAACGGTCAACATTCTTCAAGGCGATACCCGCACCCTTTGCCACACTGTGGAGGGGATCCTCAGCGATATGGAAAGGAATGCTGATCTTGTCTTGCAAACGCTTGTCAAGGCCACGGAGAAGGGCGCCACCACCGGTGAGGTAGATGCCATTCTTCACAATATCGGCATAGAGCTCTGGCGGTGTGGCCTCAAGGGCTGAGAGCACAGCATTCTCTATCTTTGCCACTGTCTTGTCGAGGCAGTGAGCTATCTCCTGATAGCAGACAGGAACTTCCATCGGCAGAGCCGTGATGCGGTTAGGACCATGAACGATATAGTCCTCAGGTGCCTCGTCGCCAAGGTCGGTAAGGGCAGAACCCACATGAATCTTGATGCGCTCGGCCATACGCTCTGAGACCTTCACATTGTGCTGGCGGCTCATATACTCCTGAATATCAGCCGTGAGGTCGTCACCGGCGATACGGATAGAGTTGTTGCTCACGATACCACCCAACGAGATAACGGCAATCTCCGTAGAGCCACCGCCGATGTCGACAATCATATTGCCCTCCGGGGCCTCTACGTCAATACCGATACCGATGGCCGCAGCCATAGGCTCGAAGATAAGGTAGACATCACGACCATCAGCATGCTCGGCAGAGTCGCGGACAGCACGAAGCTCCACCTCGGTAGAGCCTGACGGCACACCGATGACCATGCGCAGCGACGGGGAGAACAGACGGCTACCAGTATGAACCATCTTAATGAGGCCGCGCATCATCTGCTCGCAGGCTGTGAAGTCAGCGATGACTCCATCACGCAACGGACGGATTGTACGGATGTTGTCATGGGTCTTCTCGTACATCATCTTTGCCTTCTCACCCACGGCAATCATCTTGCCGGTGCGGCGGTCGAGGGCAACGACTGACGGCTCGTCAACAACAATCTTGTCATCACTGATAATGATGGTGTTGGCGGTGCCAAGATCCATTGCTATCTCTTGAATGAATGAAAACATTCCCATAATTTCTTTTTGGTCTTATTAAAATTGTGCAAACCACTCGTGGATTGCGGTATCGTAATGACTGCTCACGCCAAAGGCTCTCTCAGCCAGCATGCGGCGGTCTTCAATGTCTGTCTCGGCGCCCTTTCTGTTGAGCAACTCTAAAAGGACGGGATACTCTGCCTTGCTCGGAATGATAACTACATCCTTGAAGTTCTTTGCTCCAGCACGGATCAGAGAGATACCGCCGATGTCTATCTTCTCGATGATGTCCTGCTCCGAAGCACCGCTGGCCACTGTCTGCTCAAAGGGATAGAGGTCTACGATGACGAGGTCGATAGCCGGAATATCATATTCCTTCATCTGCTCCTGGTCACCGGCGTTATCACGGCGCGCCAGAATACCGCCGAATATCTTTGGATGGAGAGTCTTCACACGACCGCCAAGGATAGAGGGATATGTTGTCACATCCTCAACCTTCTCGCAGTCATAGCCCAAACTCTCGATAAATTTCTGTGTACCACCTGTGCTAAGGAACTTCACACCTTCCTCGTTCAGTTTCTTAAGGAGATCCTCCAGTCCGTCCTTATGGAAGACGGAGATCAGAGCTGTCTTGATTTGTCTTGTTTCAGCCATTTTAAGATATTTATTTTGTATCTTGATCTTACCTAAATTTTGTTTTAATCCTTTTGGAATGCAAAGTTACTTGATTTTTTGGGAATTAATACCAAAAGAGAGAGTTTTTTGAAGCGGGCAAACGTTAAAATGTCACAAGTCAAGTGATATTTTTTCGTTGGACAGATATTTTTTGCTATTTTTGCATTGTAAAAGATTGTAGTATATGAAGAAGATTCTTTTCCTTCTGTTGACATTGCTCTCTGTGCATATCGCTTCAGCACAGCGACATGTGATGGTCTTCGACCCTGAGCTCGGACGACCCATACAAGGTTTTACCGTGTGGACGGACAGTCATGCCCGGCCCGACTCCACCAATGTCTTGGGAATGGTGTCACTGCCTGAGAAGTTCGACACCCTGCTGCTCACCAAGCCCGGATATATGGCTCTGCGTATCCCGGCTAAGTTGGTGGAAGATTCTATCCCTGTTATCAAAGATTATAATAATGTGGGAGAAGTCGTTGTCTATGCCAGCCGTCAAAGCGACTTTCAGGAGGCCGTGAAGCGATGGACTAAAGCTGACAAGACGGAGGTGGAGCTACGCAACCCCATCACGGGTATCGACTTCAACCTTTCCGAACTGCTCAGCAAGAAGAAACGGCGCGACAAACGAAATGCGAAACGCTTGGCGAAGATATTCAATGCCATGGATGCTGACGACAACGACCCTATCATCCACTCTTACCGCAGAGCGATGAATATTCCACCGAAGCACTGACAATCAGCATATTCACAAAAACAATAACACAGATATATAATGTTTAAGACAATTCTACTTATTGCCTTTTCTCTCTTTGTCTCCTCCACAACTGCCTTTGCGCAGTTGCCGGAGCTGAATATAGAACGACCTTTCCGTAGATGCGGAACGTCAATATTGCTGGAAAAGCTTCAGAATGAAGGTGATACGAAGACAAGGGCCATAGATGCGACAAAGGAATATGTGCCCCACACCGGCACTATAAACATTCCTGTCATTCTTGTCAATTTCCAGGATGTGAAGTTTACGGTCAACAACCCGACTAAAGCTTTCGATCAGTTCTTCAATGGTACCACTCAGGAAGATCTTGGTAATGGGAATGACTTTAACCATGGCTCCGTTGCGCAGTATTTCAGTGATATGAGCAGTGGTACATTTAAAATTAACTTCAAAATCTATGGTCCTGTGACTCTTGACCAAAAAGAGACTTACTATGGGGGAACAGCAGATGATGGTTCTGACGAGAGATATTCTAGATTAGTCTATGATGCAATAGCTAAACTTCAAGCTTCTGATGAGAAAATTACTGATGCTTCGGCCTATTGTAACGGGGCTTCCACCGTCGACTGCGTTTATATTCTTTATGCTGGAACTGGACAGAATGATGGTGGCGCAAATACAACAGTATGGGCTCGCACTGGACAAATATCAGCTGAATTAGCTGGTAAAGCCATACGATGGTTCAGTATGGCTCCAGAGAAAACATCTTTTTATATTGATAATAGAAAAGTTGATACAACAGGTACAACTCCATTGATTGCAGGAATAGGTACAACCTGCCACGAGTTCAGCCATGCGCTCGGACTTCCAGACATTTATCCCTACACTTCATCTGCTCGAATGGTTGACAACCAAGAAATGGAATATTGGGATTTGATGGATGGCGGGGAGTATGCAGGGTTTGATGGATTTTTTCCTACTGCCTACACTGCCTTTGAGAAAGAAGAGATGGGATGGCCGGTTGATATAGAGGAACTTACCGCTAATCAGGCCGTGACAATGAGCAAATCAACATTGGATGGTGGCACTGCTTACAAGATTGTCAATCCTAATAATAGCAATGAATATTTCATGTTGGAGAAGATTAAAAAAGATGGTTGGAACAAGTATCAGTGTGGTGAAGGATTGCTTGTTTATCATGTCAATCGTCCATCTGGGGATTTGTCATTAGATATACGTTTCAATGACACCAAAAGCTATCCCGGTATGGCAGTAGTGCCCGCTGATGGAGCTTGTTTGTCGAGTTACATTGAAGCAAACAAACCAATTTATTCTACCAGCCTTCGTGGTGATCTCTTCCCCGGCACTGGCAACATGTCGCCCGATACGCTGAATGTCACTGAGCTGAGCGACGCCAAACCGCAACCAAACTTCTGCTGGTATGACAGCAATTTGACGCAGAAGCTGCCCACCAACAAGGCGCTTCAGAATATCAAGTACAGCAATGGTGTCGTGACGTTCAACTACATACATGACGTAGCAGCGGGCATTAACGATATTCGTATCAACAAGCCAGCCGACAACAGAATATTTACTGTCGACGGCGTCTATATGGGCACCAACCTCAACGCCCTACCCCACGGCGTCTACATCATCAACGGGAGAAAGATAGTCAAATAAATGAGGCGATAGCTAAATAAAAAATACGGCCGCGGGCATCACTGCTCGCGGCCGTATTCATTTAACAACCAATCATTATCAAACTTTCAACCAATCTACTATGTTAACCAATCTCGATTGTTCTACCGTTCTTAGCTTCCTCCGACTTCTTTATCTTCGGCAGCGTGATGGTAAGGATACCGTCCTCCACCTTAGCGGCGATGTGCTCCTTGTCGACATCATCGGGCAGAGAGTATGTCTGCTGGTAGTTGCTGTAAGAGAACTCACGGCGCAGATAGTGCTCCTTGTGCTCCTCCTTCTTCGAATCCTCTTCCTTGTGCTCAAGCTTGTTCTCAATAGCAAGCTCCAGCTCGCCGTCCTTATTGAGGTCTATGCGGACATACTCTTTCTTGATGCCTGGAACGGCAACTTCCATCGTGTATTTATCGGCATCTTCTTTCACGTTCACTGCGGGAGACGTGGTGTTGACGCGGGAAAGAGCGCCATTGAAGAAGTTGTCATTAAAATCATTGTCAAACCAACCATTCAATACTGGAAACAACATAGTCATTACCTCCTATTTATATCTTTAGTTTATATTCTTTTCTTTCGTTCTCCCAAACTCCTTCAAGGCTTCTTGCAACCTCTTGGAGTTCTTCTGAACCTCACCCACTCTATTGCAATCTTTATGCCCGTGCTTTCTTTGTGACATTTTGACCGAAGACTGCGCCAAATCGTCAGCATGGGCCTGTAAAACGACATCTCCCAGGGTAAGGGTGGAGTTGGCTCCGTCCCTTATCCTGGGAGACGAATGGTTGTTTCCCTCTTTTTACTGGAATATGAAATTGGCGACGAAGATAAGGCTGAGGATGATGAGCGTGGCATTGAGCTTATCCCACTGCCGTGTGCATATCTTCAGGATGACATAGCTTAGGATACCCAAGCAGATGCCGTCGGCAATGGAATAGCAGAGCACCATTGTTATCATCGTGATGAAGGCGGGGAAAGCCTCACTGACATCGGAGAGGTCGAGGAGCTTCACGGAGTCGAGCATCAGCACACCGACAAGAACCAAAGCGCCACTCGTGGCTGCTCCTGGGATGAGGAGGAAAATGGGCGACAGGAAGAGCGAAACAAGGAAGAGCAGCCCCGTAGTCAGGGAGGTCAGTCCGCTGCGTCCGCCCTCCGCGATTCCCGACGCACTCTCCACATAGGTGGTCAGCGTGCTCGAACCGAGGAAAGCACCGCAGGTCGTACCAATGGCATCGCTCATCATCGCTTCTTTGATATGGGGTATTGTGCCGTCGGGGCGTACGATATGTGTCTTATAAGCCAGTCCTACGAGAGTGCCGACGGTATCGAAGATGTTCACCAGCAGCAGTGAGATGACGACCATGACGGTGCGGAAGTTCATAAGACCGGTAAAGTCGAACTTGCAGAATACGGGAGACAGACTTTGTGGCAGCGACACTGGCAGCCAGCTATTAGGAATCTGCGTCACTCCCAATGGAATTCCTACTATCGTAGCGATGATGATGCTGTAGAAGAGTGCTCCCTTCACCTTCCTTGCCATCAGAATACCGCTAAGGACGATGGCAATAACACCGAGGATGCAGGTCGGGGTAAACTTGCCTAAGGTAACGAAGGTTGCCGGAGAAGCCACGACGACACCGGCATTCTTGAGTCCAATAAAAGCTATAAACATGCCGATGCCCACAGAGATAGCGTAGCGCAGATTGGTAGGAATGGCTTTGAGGATGGCCTCACGGACGTTGAGAAAGGTGATGAGCAGGAATACGATACCCTCAATGAGCATGATAGCCAACGACTGCTGCCAGCTATAGCCCATTGTCTGACAGAGGGTATAGGCGAAGAAGGCGTTCAGACCCATGCTGGGAGCCTGCGCAAAGGGCAGCTTAGCCATGAAAGCCAAAAGCAGTGTGGCAATGGCTGAAGCAATGGCTGTGGCTGTGAAGAGGGCGCCCTTGTCCATACCAGTGGCGCCGAGGACGGTGGGATTGACGGCAAGGATGTAGCACATCGTGAGAAAGGTGGTAGCGCCGGCAATAATCTCCGTGCGCTGACGCATAGTTTGAGGATTGAATCCAAGGAGCTTTTCCAATATCATTTTTTATGCAATAAGAACAATCAATGTGCAAAGGTACTAATTTTTCTTCTTTCAGCCTGCCTTTAGCCGTAACTATTCTGCGAATGCAGACTGAAAGGAATTTGCTGAAAAATCCCTTTCAGCCGGTAGAAGATAAAAGAGCGTTAAAAGGAAAGGAGAGATACAATAATAAAATGGTTGCGTCGTTAGAAAAATATATGAAGTATAAGAAGATTTTCAAAAAGATACTACTTACTGCACTATTATGCACCACGACAAACCTCGCATGGTCGCAGGCTCCCAGCTTGCCGGACGCGCTGCCTGCTGCTGCTAAAACCGACCAAAAATCTGATACTCTGTCAGAGATGCAGCTGCCTTTGAGCATGGCCGACGAGGGCTTTAGTGAATATGAGGATCTCAACATCGACAATTTGATGGCCGTCCTGGAGAAATACAATGTCAAGGAGAAAAAGATTGTCTTAGCTCAGGCTCTCTTGGAGACAGGCTATTTCTCCAGCTCGCTGTGCATGCAAAGTCATAATCTCTTTGGTCTGCGACATCCCAGTGACGGAAGCTATTATACTTTCGACCATTGGGAGGAATCGGTCAAAGCCTATGTTGATGACGTACAATATAAGTATAATGGCGGCGACTATTACAACTTCCTCAAACGCATAGGATACGCCGAAGACCGCAACTATACTGCCAAAGTGAGAAAGATAGCAGAAAGACTTGATATCTAAGCCTCACCTTGATCTTCCCGCGGCGTACTGCAGCAGGAAATGATATACTTTCTGTTCTGACAAATCGAGCATCTCATTCAACGATACAGTATCCTTCCTGATCGTACCCGCGATGAAACTTATGGATACAGTCTATGAGTTGTTTCAAGTTCGGATCATCCGTGGTCAACTGCTTTGTGTAGGGCAGTTGGGCATCGTAACGCTCACGGCTGCCGTTGCTGATACGCGTCTCGTAATCTGGAGGAACCAAGAAAGAGGAGCGACTGCCGAGATAGCGATGGAACTCAGTGAGGAAAATACGTATACCGGCAAGGTCGAGGTCGCCGAAGTGGACGTATTCGTTTTGTATACCGGCAAGCCACTTGACGAGATCGTGACTCTCATTTTGTGGATAACGTGAGACGAAGAGGAGGAAACGACCAGGATACATCTTGTTGAACAGCCACTGCTGCTGTCTTATGCGGCGGAAATTTTCACTGTTCTCAATACCCATCACGAGAACATCTTCCGGGATGCAGAAATTCTCGTAATCATAAATAAAGGCATAGCTGCCCTCTGGCGGCCATATCTCAAAAGGGCTGTTGTTAAGCATCGCATTTATCGGCTCATAACTGTTGACGAGAAAGCCCTTCATAGCCCGGCTTCTGACAAACTTGCTGTCACCGGTAAGCCGTACCTGCTCAGAGCGGCTTGTCTCATTCTCCTCCAACATAGCGAGCGTGCCCTCCAAGTCTGTGAGGTTATATTTGCTTGCAAGATAATCACGAAACTGCTTTGTGTCGGTACACTTATAGCTTCGTCTGCTGCCATGCGCAACAACCGTCAGTATGCCGTCGGCACGCATCACGTCGATTCCTCTGAACGATTTCAGACCGCTTGACGGCACTGTCTCTCCGTTGGCCAAGCGCAGGAGATTCTGTATCAATCCTTTTGTAATCTTCATAGAATCGTCATCAACATTTTTACGACGGTAACATTGTTTGTATCCTTGCTCAGCGAGTAGGTGTACTTATAAGCTGTGGCGTTGTAGGTTGTCGGACTGCTGTTGACAAGATAGATGTTGCGCTTGTTGGCGAAGTCGAGGATGCCGGCGACGTTGTCAGGATGTAACTTGCCGATCTCGTCCATCATGCAATGGATGCGGAAATCGCCGAACCGCTTGCTTACCTTCTTCTTGAACACATTGATGAGCATGATGTTCACCATGGCTTTCACCAGTACATCAGTGCCATCACTGCCCACATTGGACAGCCGCTCCACCCAGTTGGTGTCATTGTCGTTCTCCCGCACGCGGAACTCCAGTTTGAAGATGTCGGCAAGGGTCACCGCCTCGCGTTTCTGGTCGGCTTCAAGCAGGTCCATGAGGACAGCGATGAGCTGCACGGCACGTTGGTTGTTCTGTAAGCGCTGTGTCTCATCGGTAAACAAATCCATCTCGCCAATGTTGTTGGCGTGTTCGTCGTTAAAGTTCTTTATTGACAGCAGATGCTGCACAAGGCGGTCGCTGCTGTCGGAGACACGCAGTTCAATGTCCTTCACCACGCCCACAAAATTGTTCTCACGGAAGTCGCGGTTAATGTCATTGATAGTTGCCTGAACCTGACTCTTGTTTGACATCAGCTCACCAATATGGTGTCCGGTGGTACGCAGGATGCTGGCATATTGTTCACTGACCCGCTGCCGGTACGTCTCTATCTTGTCGTTGCTGATGAACTCGTAGAGGTTTGCGGCAAAGTCAGTGAAGTCGCGGTCGGTCTCAAATTCCGTTCGGAAGTGGAACGTGTTCTGCGGTGAGAAGTTTGCCTTGAACCTCTTCACGGCACCCTGGAACGTATCGCGATACTTGTTCTGTTCCATCACTCTGTTCTTCAGTTCCGCCAATACGTTAGAAAGCGGTTTAACCGTCTCAACGGGAGCATCGGCAAATGCTGCCGGCCACGATTCGGATGCCATGAAGCCTTCTGTGTCGTGAATCGACTGCTCCATGGATTGCTTGTTGGCAACAAGTCTGCGGCATTCCTCGTCAACCATCTTGATGGCTTCGTCGAGTTTTCTGCGTCTGACGGAGAACCTGTCATCGAGCTCATCGAGTTTTACCTTCAGCGCTTTCCGCTTGTCCTTATTCTCCTGCTCGTGGTCAAAGAACTCTGTTTTATCTTTCTGCCACAGTATATATTGATCGCGGTTGTTGTCGATGAACTTCAGTTGTGCATCAATGTCGTTAAGCTGTGACCGAAGACTTACCAACTGGTTGGTGTCAACGCCGAGTCCATGCAATTCACGGTCCATCAGCGCATCCAGTTCCTTCAATCGTTTTTCCGATTGCCCGGCTATCTCTCTGAGTTCATTGTCGAAGGCCTGTTGCATGGCGGCATACCTTGCCTGCACCTCCTTACGGCTGTGGTTGAAGGCTTTGTTCAGGTCGCCAAGTTTTTTCTCTCTATCGCTTTCTGCCTGTTTTATGTCGTTCTCTGCCTTGCGGAGCCTTTCATTCGCATCAGCAAGCAAGTGCGTGTTCTCGTCCAGCTTTTGACGGCGGTAGTTTAGCAGCGTCTCATTGTATTGCACGAGATGGTTCTCGGCCGACTTAATACGCATGGGAATGCTCTGTATCTCTGCGTCAATATTGCCTTTGTCGCCTCGCAGTTGCTTGAGCTTGTTGCTTGGCTTCTTTTCCATCTGCTCAATGTCTACCGAGAGTAGTTTTTTGCGCTTGACAATGTCATTTCTTAATACCGTGATTCTTCCGTCCAATGCTGTCTTTTCCTTCAAAATGTCGGAAGGCGTGCGTACGGTCCGTTCAATATTGTCGACGGCGATCTTTACTCCGAACACACAGTCGGTGCCCTCTGAAACTATTTCCGGATGCAGGGCGGTACTGTAGAGTACACTTTCCTCGTCAGCGATTTTCCCAATATTCTTTTCCCATCCCCGCTTGTTCTCGGCGAGCCATTCAATAAGAGAGCCTTTCTGCCGGTCAAGCAGTTGCTGCAGATTTGTCACCTGCTCATTGAGAGAAGCAACCTGATGCTCAAACTCCTTGATGTCGCCAGCTGCCTTCGCTTCCAGATCCTTGCGCTGCAGTTCTGTCTCATGGGTTATATCATCCATCTCACGTTGCAGTCGCGCTGACTCTTTTTGCAAACGTGCACTTTCCGTCCGCAGTTTCTCAATGCGACTTTTCTCCTCATCCATCTGGCTGGAATAAGGATTAGCGTTCTTTATTCTCTCTGCATTGACTTGTAAGTCTGCCACCTCCTGCTGTATGCCAGCCCGACGCTCTTGCCATTCTCTCAAACGATTCTGGAAGTCCTCGCTGACACGCTGGTAATCGTCCTTATATTTGTCTGTCAACGTTCCAACCTCCGAGGATTCCTTTACTTTCAGCTCCGATTGTCGTTGCCGCACATCCAGTTCCCGCTGTTTCCGCATGTTGGCCTCATTCTGCCGCAGTGCATCATATTTGGCCTTTACATCTTTGTTCTTATCAGTCAACCGCTCCATCTGATCGGTCAGACTGTGCCGGCGTATGTTCAATTCTTCTTGATGGCTGATTTTCTCAATGATATCGTCAATACCGACATCCTCATAGTATTTCTTCTTGGCTGTGGTGTCGTCGAGAACCTTTTTCAGCACGCCCATTTGCTGGTTCAGTTCATCCCTTTGCTTATTGTATTTGTTATTCTCTTCCGCCGCATCCCGTTTTTTCTTTGAAAGCAGCAACTGGGTCTCCGATATCTTGCTGTCGACCTCCGGCAGTTCCTTTTTATTGCGTTCCAGTGCAAAGACGGTCTGTCCGGTCAGCTCGGCTATCATCTTGCGGCAAGCCTCATAGGCGGCATAGGAAGAGAGCACCCGGTCAGCTTCTTTCCTCACCTTCACGGAACCGTCCTTCTCCTTATGAAACCATTTGCTGATATCGTCGTACTGCATGCGAAAGTCCTTTACCTCGTCGCGGATCCTGTTCAGATCTATCACGCCCGTGGCTGTGAAGTCCATGGAGTCGATGATGATATCCTTGATGACCTGACTCTCCAAGCTCTGGTTGAGGAAGATGTTCTGTATGGTGCGCGGCACGTTCTGGTACTTTGCGCTCTCCATGATAGAGAATCTGCGCAGTTCACGGCTCACTACCTGACTGTTACCGTAGATGATATTCAGGTATTCCTCTCGTGTACGGATGATGTTGCTTTTGAAAATGCGAGTGCCTATGGACATACTGATCTTTCCCCACTCATAGCCGACATGTCCATCGTCGTCGATGAAAAACCGCTTGTCGTAAGGACAGTCAACAAACCGGAACGCCGCGCGGCCTTGCGAGAGAAAGGTCATAATGAAGAAACGGCCGTTCTCGCGCGTCACTTCATAGATGATGTAGGAGTCAGGATGTCCGAGATAGAACTCGTCGAACGACTTCTGATTGGCCATTGTACGGATGCCGAGCTTCTGCTTGTTGGCATTGTAGAAAAACAAAATAGCGCGTAAGATGGTTGACTTTCCCACGCCCTGTGTGCCGATGAAGTGTACGTTGCCGTCGAGGTTAATCTCGGCATAGCGTATGTTAGCACTGTTGATAAACACAATCTTATTCAGGTATCTCATCGCTTACCTCCTCGCTGATGTTGATGCAGTCAATAATGTTTTCTATATAGTGGAAGGCTGAAGTGACTTGATAGAGCCCTTCTATCTCGTTGACTTCTTCGGCGAATCCCATGCCTACCAATGATGCCACTAATGCCTCGAGCTTGTCGTGGTTGGAGACCTTGTCGGGAAAGATGTTCTGCAGCTTGTCCTTCAACTCAAGGTTTGCGCCGAGCTGCACCTCCATCTGCGCCAGATTGAACTGTGTGCCTACATCAAAGCTTGTGTCATAAGCCTTGAGAAAGTCGAGGTTGTCGATCCATGGCAACAGCCCCTGTAGTTTGTTTTCCACTGTCATTTTCTGCTCCTTGCGTGAGAAGTAGAAGTAACCGTCTCCAGCACACAACTGGAAATCTATCTGTGCGTAGTAGTCGGCATACTCCTGCTGGTGCTCCTCTAAATCGAGGAAGATGGCGTGTGACATCGGGTCGATGGAGTTGGCTGAAATGAATTTGCCGTTGGACAGCCGTTGGAATATCTCGCTGGTGTATTTCATTTAAGTGAAAAGTGAAAAGTGATGAGTGATGAGGGAAAAGTTAGGGATTATTTGGGATAGATGACCGGATAAAGGATGGTACGGTTGCCGACTACCACTGTTTCCGTCTGCCGTTCAAACCTTTCGTCGCGGTCATACTGTGAGGCAAGTTGCAGGAAGAGGACCAACCGTTCCTCTTCTGTCGTCTCAGTATGGAATGGATAGTTCCATATAAAAGTGAAGAGGTCTACGCTCTGAGCAAGGAAACTGTTAATAAGCTCCTGATGGTTGAACAAGTGCTGCACGTCGGTTGCTGTATGCAGATAGTTGTCGTCAATCTTTCCTGCAAGGCGTGAGCGGATAATGGTTTTCTTCGACAAGTGTCGGCGGACGTGCTGCAAGATGTCGATAGCACCGTCCTCATTGCGCAGAAAGTCGAGCGAGACAAACGTGCGGTAATGGTTCCGTGGCTCCATCCACACATCGTTGACAGCTCCCAAGACTTGCTCTATATCCGTACTGTCAGCAAGCATCTGCTGGTCGCGCATGTATTTCAATTGCCTTACCTTCCGTACGATGCGACTCTGATAATCGATACGGTTGAGATAGTCGATAATCTGTGCGCCGATGGAGATTAAGCCGTGCGTAGTCTCACGCAGTCCCATCCGCACCTCGTTGACCGTCATCATCAAGTCAACGTCCATCGCCGTCTTGAAAAAGATCGCCTGTTGCTCGATAATCTTGTTGGTCTCACTGATGAGCGACACTATTTGCTGCCGTTTCTCATCAAAGTCGTTCAGACGCAACTTTTTAACCTTAAAGTCAGGCTCCTGCTTAAAGGTGATGTCGATGTTGCGCTTCAGGTCAATGACATTCTTCCGAGTTACTAGGTCTATATTGCGAAACGTATGCCTTATTGTACGCATGAATTGCGCCTTGCGCTTATCAGAGTCGGTGGCGAGCCAAGAGTCGATGTTCAGCTTTAGTGTTTTGACATACTGCTCTACCGAGGCCACGTTGATGTCCTCGTTGATGTCTAATACGTTCTCGAAGAACGTCTGATACGCATCGTCCAGCTCTAACGATT
>Ga0256406_1003576_pt1 | contig 19083 bp, 18 predicted proteins | sample RumenRJG_03DNA_FD_185986 | JGI IMG/M metagenome (GOLD analysis project Ga0256406, IMG submission 185986) | Bovine rumen microbial communities from Lethbridge, Alberta, Canada - RJG_03 | ecosystem: Host-associated > Mammals > Digestive system > Stomach > Rumen | place: Canada: Alberta | collected...
GATTTCTGCCGCTAACCCAATTATACAGAAAAATTGAACTCCCACCGGTTTTATTTACGGTGGCAACGGCGCCGATATGTGTAATTGGGGAGCTGTCTGCGAAGCAGACTGAGGGGTCGTACTACAGGTACATGTCGAAAGTGTCTCTATCCCTCGAAAATGCCTCTACAGCCAGCCCTGCGGATGGGACAGGCTCCCAGGCCCCCCGAAGTTCGGGGGGCTGTCGCCGAAGGCGACGGGTGGGTTCATCTATCATACAAGGCACATATGAGGCTGACTGACAAAATATTTTCATCCCAATTGACTCAGAAGGTACACGATAAGGCCCTCCTCGAGAGGAAGCCTCCCGCAAAGCGGGTGGGAGGGACCTGCACTTTCGACGATAAATTTCCCCGGCCGGACATGCCCGCCAAAGGCCAAATCAAAAAAGCGGCGCCCATGAATTCGCGCCGCGCCTTCACTTACCACTTACCACTTATCACTTACCACTTTTCTCCAAAAGTCATGGTAAAATAAATATATCTATAAACTTCTCGAATGAAAAACAACGGAGGCCATCATGACAAATGAAGAAATCTTTTCCCACGTAGACCACACCCTGCTGAAAGCCACGGCAGGATGGAAAGATATTGAAAAACTTTGTAAAGAAGCGGAGAAATACGGCATGGCATCAGTCTGCGTACCCTCCTCCTATGTAGAAAAAATCCGGGACAGATTCCCCTCCCTCACCATCTGTACAGTCGTCGGCTTTCCTCTAGGAAACTGCTCCACCGAAGCCAAATGCCAGGAAGCTATCACCGCCATTTCCGAAGGAGCCGATGAAATCGATATGGTTATCAATATAGGAGCCCTGAAAGACGGAAATCTGGAAGATGTGATCGACGAAATCGCTACCATCAAAGGCTGTATCGAAGACCATATCTTAAAAGTCATCGTCGAAACCTGCTATCTCACAGAAGAAGAAAAAATCGACGCCTGCCGCTGCGTGACCAAAGCAGGAGCCGACTACATCAAAACCTCCACCGGCTTCGGCACAGCCGGAGCCACCCTTTCCGATATAGAACTTTTTAAGAAATACATCGGGCCAAATGTCAAAATCAAAGCCGCCGGAGGCATCCATACCAGAGAAGAAATGGAAGCCTACCTCGCGGCAGGAGTTTCACGCATAGGCGCCAGCGGAGCCATCAAAGCGCTCCTTGGGGAATAACACTATATAATGAAAAGAGAGCTTTCGGATGGAAGGCTCTCTTTTAGTTGGTAATGGGTAATAGCTAATGGGGAATCAGGTGGATAGACTGTCATCCATTCATTTGAAATGACTGTACATTGGGGTTAATGGGTTTCAGGTAGAAAACTTAATAGCCATCCATGCAGAAAAACTGTGCATCGAGGTTAATAGTTAATCATGTGGATGGCTCGAATTCATTCATGTGAAATAACCGTACATCGGGGTTAATGGTTAATCGGGTAAGCTGCCTGGAATCCATCCAAGTAGGAAAACTGTGCACAGGGGTTAATGGTTAATAGTTAATGGTTCCTATTCCCGGCACTGCCGGTTTACGGGTTCCCGGGATGAGAGTCATATATAAAAGAGGCGCCTCTATCATTTAAAGGCGCCACCTTCATGAAACACGGACCACGGACCACGAATCACGATTAGCTCAATAGACTCCATTTGAAATCACTGCTCTTTTTCCGCCATAGGCACGTACATCCTTGGAATCCGCAGGGGCGGGAATTCTTCCGGGGTCAGGCGGTAGAGGGTTTCCGTATTTCCGGTCCGGGCGGCGAGGCCCCCTCGGGTGGACTGACGGCGGGTGAAGAGGAGGGTATTTTTCTTGAATTCCAGTTTCGTCACGAATCCGTCGGCTTCTCCTTCGTAGGTAAATGGTCCGGTTTTATGGGCGAGAAAGCTCGTGTCTCCGGCAGGCCGTCCCCGGCCGTTCCGGAAGGTCATGCGGACTACGAGGTTTCCCTCGCTGGCCGGGGCGATGCGGACCATGGTATACACATTTTTCGGAAAAGTTTTCGTGAAATCTCTGCTCCCGTACATGCCGCTCACCAGTTCTGCTTCCATCTGGTTTCTCCCGTTGATCATGTAAGGCCGGATCCAGGGAGCCGGAGGCATCATGGCTCTTGCCTCTTCCGCGCCTAAAGCGGAGAGAGGAAATACGCAGGAAAGGGCCAGAAGGGCGGTGAGAATTTTTTGTTTCATGAGAATTACTCCTTTTTCAGTTAACAGTTATTAGTTCCAGTGATCAGTGGGCCTGGCTGCAGAATGGAAAACCTGTCACGCAGGAAGGCGTTGAACCGGGAATAGATAAACAGGTGTACAACCGGGAATCTATAAAAGTAGAAGGCTGTACATAGAGGTTAATGGTTAATCAGGTGAACAGCCAGGGACCTATAAACGTGAGAAAGCTGTACATAAGGGTTAATGGTTAATCGGGTGGACAGCCGGGAACTTATAAATTCGAAGAAACTGTCCATTGGGGTTAATAAGTTGGTGGAATTACCTTCATCCCCTTAAGGCTGACAAAATAAGCTAAAATTTTCACCCCCCTAGCCAGGCGGCAGGTGATTGGGGGCTTGTGCGGGCTTTTCAAACTCGTCTGAGTTCATTTCCCATATATACTCGTGCCGCATCAGCGGCACACCTTCACGAACCACGAAATTTCGGGATAGACATCTCCGAAGCTCGCCGTGGTGAGGCTAACCCACGAATACCGTAACTGGCTCAGGCCATATGATCTGACAATTGACTCCGAAATCACTACGTTACGCATGAATCCTTTCCTTCATTTCCGACTTGCAAGATCGTACGCCCCTCCTGCCCTTCGGGCACCCTCCCGGACGCGGGAGGGACGCATGGAATCATTTGCGCCTGCATCGACATGTAAGTTTCTGCCGCGATTTTCATCCGCCCTCTTGCCGCAGAATCCTCAATACGAAAAACGAGCTTTTCATCCCCGCCTGTGCAGATCCCCCATATATACTCGTGCCGCATCAGCGGCACACCTTCCCGACCGCCCCGATCACCCCGATAGCCCCGACAATCCCGATTCAAAAGCTGCTCATCATAATGACAGCTAGGGGCTTCTGAACTATTCAAACTCCACCCGTCCCGTCACTTTCATGGCGCTTCTCACGTTGACGATTCCCTGCTCTATGAGCCAGGATTTCGGATATTTCGCAGGATTGAAGGTCTGAAGGAGACGGATTTTCATTTCTTTTGTTACTTTCTGCTTCCCATGGCCTTCGCGGTCGCAGGGGATGTCAGTTTCTGTGACCATACATTTGTAACAGACGGCTGCCACGGGCTTACTGATGTAGATGTAGACCAGATCCCCCTTTTTCACATGGGTCCGCTGGTGCCAGGAGATTTCCGGCCAGGCCCGAAAGGCGGCGCCTACGTCGAAATAGTAGTAGTTGGCCGGGATGAGCCAGATTTCAGGGCCTTCCTCTGCAGGGACAGCCTTTGCCACCCTCCCCTCCCGCCCGCTGACGAGACGATAGCTTTCGGATAGGAGGGAATAGAGCGTTTCATCAGATACCGTTTCGTCCAAAAGGATACTCACCCAGTATTTCTTATTCATGTGGTAAGCAGGAAATATACCATCCATTTCAAGCGCTTTTTTCATCGTTTCGGGGCTGAGCTTACTATTGATAATATCTGTATTTCCTTCTCCTTCCGTCACTTTTTTCCGCGGAAGGTACATGACGATGCCGAACCATTTGTCACTTTCCGGGTGGCGGAAGACTCCGTATTCTTCCAGCTTTTCCCAGGGAAATTCCACTTTTATGCCATAGGTTTTCTGAATCCATGCGGCAAGCCGGTTCGCCTGGGGTTCGGTGAAAACGTCTTCGTCGAAGCATTTCTCCCGGATTTCCTCCAGAAGCTCACAGTACTTCTCTCTCACTTCGGACACAAAGGCCCCATCCATGGTTTCGATGCGGATATTTCTATATTCTTCTCCGGAAAAAGTTTCAAAAACTTTTCCCTCTATTTTTCCCTCATTGGAAATATGGAGGAGCGCATAAAAATCCCCATCCATAAATTCCCGCCGGAGGGCCAGTCCGCCCTCTCCCTTCACAAATCCGAAAGAAAGAAGCTTCCCAAAATCCGGGTGATGACGGTGGAAGGTTTTACTTTCGATGTCAATCATGGAAATCACTCATTTCACGACTACATGTTGTATATGATTTATTTTTAGGAACACCTCTATTCCGCAAAATTGAAAATTTTTTGTTTTTGCGGAATAGAAGTGAAGTTGGTAGTGCTTAGTTTTTAGTGCTTAGAAATACACACGTCAGCCAACCACTGTCCGCCAGAGAAAAACGCTGCGCTTTCTCCGTTTGCCGCGCGGGGCCGGGAATACAGATAGTCTCTCGATTGGAAATACAGATCCGGGTGCGGCAGGGAATACAGGTACAGGCCGCAAGTGCAGAGCCACCGCCTGGACACAATCCCTTTCAGCACTTTTGCGGGCCAAAGGCCGTGCGCGAAGCGCATTATATCAATTGGTTCACGAAGTGAACCATATCCTACCCGACTCCCGATAGTCCCGATTCTCCCGACAACCCCGATTCAAAAGTGGTTCGGTCTTAAAGTTCCCCCTGGAAAACGGTCATTATTTCTCATTCTCATGCTCTTTTTTCCACTGTTTAATCCTCGCCAGCCGTTCTTTCAGCGTCGATTCGAGGCCCATACCTGCGGGCTGATAATATTCCCTCCCCAGAAGGGAATCGGGGAGGCACTGCATGGAGGTCAGCTTTTCTTCCGTATCGTGGGCATACTGGTACCCTTTGCCATAGCCCAGATCTTTCATGAGTTTTGTGACTCCGTTTCTTATATTCAGGGGCACCGGTTCAGCCAGATGTTTCGCTGCATCCCGTTTGGCCGATTCATATGCCACATAGGCCGCATTGGATTTCGGGGCGAGGCTCATATAGATGACTGCTTCAGAAAGATTTGCGCTGCATTCGGGCATGCCGATGAAATGGCAGGCCTGGTAGGCGGAAACTGCCACTTCCAGTGCCTGGGGGTCCGCAAGTCCTATGTCTTCGCTGGCAAAGCGGACCACCCTTCTAGCCACGTACAAGGGGTCTTCTCCCCCTTCGAGCATCCTCGCCAGCCAGTAGACCGCTGCATCGGGGTCGGAATTTCTCATGGATTTGTGAAGGGCGGAAATGATATTGTAATGTTCCTCTCCATTTTTATCGTAGAGAAGGGATTTCTTCGACGTGCACTGCTCCAGAGTTTCCTCCGTCACTTCGATAGTTCCGTCTTGACCGATATTTCCATTGAGCACCACCATTTCCAGTGTAGAAAGGGCGGTCCTGGCATCTCCATTGGCAAAGATGGCGATAGCCCGGATCATATCGGGAGTGATGGAAATTTTTTCATCCCCGAAGCCCCGCCTGTCACTGAGGGCCCGGCGGAGGAGTGACGTGAGGTCCTCTTCCGTCAACGCTTTCAGCACGAAGACTTTGCATCGGGAGAGAAGAGCGTTATTGATTTCAAAGGATGGATTTTCCGTAGTCGCCCCGATGAGGATGATGCTTCCTTTTTCCACGAATGGCAGGAATGCATCCTGCTGGGATTTATTGAAGCGGTGGATTTCGTCCACAAAGACGATGGTCCGCATGCCGTACTGCCTGTTCCGCTCAGCCTCGTTCATCACTCCCCGGATGTCCTTGATAGAGCTGTTTACCGCGGAAAAGTCGATGAAGGAAGATTTCGTGTGATTGGCGATGATTCGGGCAAGAGTAGTCTTGCCCACGCCCGGCGGCCCCCAGAAAATCATGGAGGAAATATTGTCACTTTCAATCATGCGGCGCAGCACTTTCCCCGGTCCCAGGAGATGGGTCTGGCCCACATATTCATCGAGGGACTGCGGCCTGAGGCGGGAAGCCAGCGGCTGGGGTACGGTCCGGGCAAAAAGAGAATTTTCTTCCATGGGAATCACCTTGTGTATGGAATAACTATATAAAGATAGGAAACTGCGAGAATAAAAATCCTGTTTAAATCGGATTGGGGATTTCGGATTGCGGATTGCGGGAAGGTATGCCGCTGATGCGGCATAGTTTATATGGGGTCTTTGCACAGGCGGGGTTGAAATAATCTGTATTTGGCAAAATCCAGCAAATTGCTGCCATCCTGTATTCCTAAGCAGGTAACAGGAAATCCCACGAGGTTTACTGAGCTTGACTGTGCAAAGGATTTCCGTAGAAAATCATTTATGCTTTGAGTGCAGTCAAAGGTACTACATAAACCCCATCCGGTCGCTGATAGGCAGCTGCTGATAAACCACAAAGCACAATGAGGGAGGATGGTCCCTTTCCTCCTGCTGATTCTATATTTCCTTTGATTTTCAGCAAATTGGCAGCGGCCGAATCGATCTGGTTCGCTCCCAGCTTGATTTCAACTGCCGCCCAGGAACTATCCGGCATTTCGATAACTGCATCGATTTCCTGATTTTTATAATCCTGGTAGTGATAAAGCCTGCCCCCGAAGCTTTCCGCATAAATGCGAAGATCTCTTTCACAAAGTGCCTCGAAAAGGAATCCGAAAGTCTCCAGGTCTCCGATGAGCTTTTCCGGATTCAGGCCCAGAATGGCTGCCGCCAGGGAGGGATCGGCGAGATGCCTTTTTTCTGATTGTTTGATACGAATGGAAGAACGAACCGATGGAGCAAATGGAAGTTGATTATCTGTCAGGAATAACCGGTCCAGTATTTCAAGATACAGGGCAAGCGTCTTTTCTTCTACATTTTCCCCATCTATTTCCTGTATATCTCTGCGAAGACTTCTATTGCTTGCGGTAGTGCTTTCATTTCTTGCCAGCGACCTGAGCAGAAGACGGATTTTCTTCATATCCCTTCTGGTATCATCAATTCTTTGAACATCCTCATTCAAAACCGCTTTGATGTAGTTTGCGGGTATTACGCCGGCATTTTTAGATGGGGTGCCAAGATTCCCAGGCCACCCTCCCCGGATGATCAATTGAGCCAGATCATGCAATGACACGTCACCGGTTATCTTTGGAGAGCCGGCATTCCCCTTGCAGATTTGCTGCAATGATACATCTCCGGTAGAATCACCCGATTCATAAAGAGACATGGGCCTCATATGAAGAGTCACGATACGTCCGGCGCCACTATGAAGAATGCCTTTTCTCTGTGGAGTGGCTGACCCGGTCAAAATAAACTGTCCTCTGGCCCCTCTTTGATCCACAACATAACGCACAGCATCCCATAAAGGCGGAAGTTCCTGCCACTCATCGACGAGCCTTGGGACATTTCCCTTTAAGGCCCAGGAAATATCCAGACTCGCCAGATGTCTGTTTTGGAAATTCCCGGATGGATCGCCCAAAAACAAACTGCTTTTACAATGCTTAAGACCAGTCCAGGTTTTTCCCACCCATTTCGGTCCTTCAATGCAGACAGCGCCGGCTGTATCAAGCATTTCTTCCAACAGATGGTCCATATACCTCGGTTTATATTCCAATTCCGCCATGAGAATCCTCCTTTTATCCAATATAACTCATTACCATATTTTTGTAAATTCCATTACCATGTTTTTATCGTTTCCATTACCATATATTTTGGATTTTCAAAACCATATTTTTAAAATAAGTGCGATAGTCCTGAATTTTCGCCGCAATCCCCATACCCTCCATATCCTCCATCCCGATGCAGAATTATTAAAAAATATTGTGCATAAAATCGGCGGGCCTTCTTTCTGACGCCCGCCGCCTTCCCGAGACTCCCGATAGTCCCGTGAATCCCGATAACCCCGAAACAAAAGCCATTGAAAAATAATATCTCCCTGTTTAACTGGCGCTTTCATAAATTTAAAGCGCCACCTTCACTTACCACTTTTCATTTTTTCTATTTATTTCCTCCCCGGACTCCTGTACAATACAGGTAAGGAGGGCTATTTGTTGATTGGAAAGGCGGGATTCCTATGGAAAATGTACGTACACTGGCTGAAACATACCATGGAGAGGGCTGTAACTGCAGCGAAACCATAGTGAAGACATTCAATGATGTGCTGGGTCTGGGATTGCCGGAAATTTCCATCCGCATGGCTTCGGGCTTTGGCGGAGGAATGGGCCGGTCCGGCTGCGCCTGCGGGGCGCTCACCGGTTCCGCTCTCATCATCAGTGCCCTGGCGGGGCGGGTGACGACTGAGGAGAAGCCGCTCACCGATATTTACCCTTATGTTCATGAATTTCACGACCGGTTCCGAAAGAAATTCGGCGCCACCTGCTGCCGCATCCTGAACCGCAAGACTCCGGGAACTCCGGAATTTCACAACCACTGTACAGTCCTCATCGCCGATACAGCGGAAATGCTGGATGAATTCCTGAGAGAAAAGAAACTTGTGAAATAGCTGCCAGCCGTTAGCCGTTAGTTGTTAGTAATCGAGAGTATAAGGTCTGGATCAGAGATGATGGCAGGCCTTTTTGTTTTTCCCGGTGAAAATATAGCGGGAATGAGGAAAAAGCCCGCCCCGTTTCCGGAGCGGACTCAAAAGGAAGGCTTTCTTTATATGGAATAAAGGGTATCAGATTTCTCCCGTTGAAAGCTTTGCACCCGCAGGAATGAAAGCCATTCTCCTGAAAGGGCAGACCGTCCGCCTTGAAAGCCATTTTCTGTCCCCGGCCATGCAGAAATTCCTCGAAGTTTATGAAGAGGAACTCCATCAGCTTCCACTGACAGCAGAATAAGGAAGAAGAAAATTTTATACTATATCATAAAAAAGCGCCGCCTTTCCCCATGCAGCGCTTTTAACTTACTTCTTTTCATTGCTATCCATAAAAAATGGCGGACCTCATCATGATGCCTGCCACCTTCACGTACCACTTATCACTTATCACTTGCCACTGATTATTTCAAAATTCCTGCTTTCTCAAAGAACTCCTTCAGTTCATCGATAGAAGTGCTTCTGCTGAACCGGTCTCCTTCTTTCCAGATGGCTCCCCGGGCCAGGGGTTCGAGATTTCTGGCGCTGTTTCCAAGGGGGCTTCCGCCGGAGGTACAAATCGGAACGATGGTCTTTCCTTTGAAATCGCAGGATTCCATGAAAGTATCCATGATGCGCGGCGCTTCGCCCCACCAGATGGGGTAGGCAATGACCAGGGTCTCATATTTTCCCATATTGTCCACTTTATTTCCAATGGCCGGACGGGACTTTGGATCATTCATTTCCACGGAAGACCGGGAATGTTTATCATGGTAGTCCAGGTCCTTCTCCATGTAGGGCTGGGCGGGTTCGATGCAGTAAAGGTCCGCATTCAGCGCTTTTGCTGCATTTTCAGCGAGAGCCTTCGTATTTCCGGTGCAGGAGAAATAAGCCACCAGGATTTTTCCATCTCCCACCACCTTCACTCCCGAAGGAGCCTCTTTCGCCGGAGCTGCTGCCGATTTGGACGGAGCCGGGGATGGGAAACTATCAACCATTACCCATGAACCGAAACTCAGAATTCTTTTGATTGTATTATATGAAATACGCCAAAATATGTATAATACCCGTTATTTATCTGATTTCATGACTCAAGGGCATGAGAAATAGTAAAAACCGTAAAATAATTTTTACAGTTTTTTATTTTTCTCAAAACCATAAAATATTCTTTATAGTTTCACTCAATAAAAAAAGGCACCCATTTCCATGAGCACCTCCATTTCAAATCATCCTCGCAAGGCTCTCCAAGATTCCGACCGAACTGCCTCAAAACCTCCAAGTCGCCAGCCGCAGGCAAATCCTCGCTATACCCGACCCATCCCGGGCCGATCTGCCTCCACCCACTCAAGCCATTAGCGGCAGGCAAATCTCGCAAGTCACCGGCAGTCTGATCTCCTTCAACCGGTTATCAGTGTTTCACCTTCCAGGAAATCAAGCAGGTTCAGATGTTGAATCCCATTTTCGTCCCGGGTGATGGGATCCAGGGATATGACATACTTGGGATAGTTATCCCGAATGTCTGCATAGGCGCCAAATTCTCTTGCCCTTGTCTTTTCGTCAGCCATCAGGTAAGCTGCCTGGATGTAACATTTTTTCTGATTTCTTTCGGCGATGAAATCGATTTCCCCTTTCTGCGTTTTTCCCACATACACGTGGTATCCCCGGGCCAGGAGTTCATTGTATATCAGGGTTTCCACGATGAAATTGTATTCATCTTTCACCCGGTTTTTCTTCAGATGGAAAAATCCCAGGTCGCTTACATACAGTTTCGCCTCATAGGAAAGGATCCGGCTCCCGCGGATGTCATATCGTTCCGCCCGGTTGACCACGCAGGCATCTTCAATGGCCCTGATATAGGCATTGACGATAGGCGCTGAGATCTTCAAAGCCTGGCTCGTCAGCACCCCGGCCACCCGATTTCCGGAAAAGGCTGTGGATGAATTGGCAATGATATAGGTGAGGATTTTTTCCAGAATCACCGGCGAATTGATGTGATTTCTGAGAACGATATCTTTCAGCACGATGGAATCGTACAGATTGGAAAGGACCACTTCCCTGTCCTCACTGCCCGCCACAGACCAGACCAGCGGGAACCCGCCCCAGCGGATATACTCTTCGAATAATTTCATCCGGTCAAAGGTCATTCCCATTTCCCTGACCAGTTCTTCTATTTCATGAAATGTAAAAGGCATGATGCGGAAGGAAATAGTCCTCCCGCCCAGATGGGAGGAAAGTTCCCCGGAGAGGAGTTTCGACGTAGACCCGGTCAGGAAAATGCTCACATTGTGGCCGGCCCGGAAAGAGTTCACCACCAGTTCAAAATCCTTCACGTTCTGGATTTCATCAAAAAACAGGTAATACTTCTGATCATCTGTCAGCTTTTCTTCCACATAGTCATTGAACGCATCCGGATTCATCAACCTGTGATATTTGTACAATTCGAAATTGATGACAAGGATATGATCCTCCGGCACGCCCAATCCCCTGATTTCATCCACAATCTGTCCCATGAGGGTGGACTTCCCGCAGCGGCGGATACCGGTAATGACCTTAACCAGTTCCGAGTCATAAAAAGGCCGGATTTTTCGAAGATAATTCTCGCGGATAACCATAGCACACCCCCTTATACGATAATTATATTTTTACAGTTTTCAAAAATCAAGAAAACCATAAAAATATTTTTACAGTTTTATGTTTTTCGCAAAATCATAAAATATCCTTTACAGTTTTTGAAATGAAAAAGGCGCCCATTTCCATGAGCACCTCCATTTCAGATGACCAATCCCCTCGCAAGATGCGATCCACTCCAAGTCGAACTGCCTCTATCCCATCAGGCCAATAGCGGCAGGCAAATCCCGCTATACCCGACTCATTCCCGGCCGAACTGCCTCAGAACCTTCAAGCAATTATCCAAAGGCAGAAATTTCGCAGACAAATTATCACAGATACCTTCCCGTCACGCTGCGTGAATTCTTTTTTATTTCCTCCACTGTCCCTGCGGCTACGATTTTTCCTCCGTGAATGCCTCCGCCCGGTCCCATATCGATGAGGTAATCTGCATTATGGATGACGTCCAGATCATGCTCTATGACGATGACTGTGGCTCCCTGGTCCAGCAGTTTCTGAAATACGTGAAGCAGTGTCTCCACATCCAGCGGATGAAGGCCGATGGTAGGTTCATCGAAAACGAAGATGGAACCGGCCTGGCCTTTTCCCATTTCACTGGCGAGCTTCAGCCTCTGCGCTTCTCCGCCGGAAAGGCCCGGCGTCTCTTCGCCGAGAGTCAGATACCCAAGGCCCAGATCGTGAAGGACCTGGAGCCTTTTATGAACGATGGAAGATTTTTTGAAAATGGGCAGCACTTCGTCCACACTTCGATTCATGAGATCCGGCAGGGAATAGAAATTTCCGTCTTCCCCTTTCATCCTGATTTCATAGGCAGCCTTCCCGTACCGGGAGCCGTGGCAGCCGGGACAGGGGATGTCCACGTCCGGCAGGAACTGCACGTCCAGACTGATGGAGCCCGTGCCGTCGCAGATTTCGCAGCGGAGATTTCCCGTATTGTAGGAAAAAGCGCCGGCCTTCCATTTGCCTGCTTTCGCCGCATCCGTTTTGGCATACATTTTCCGGAGTTCATCGTGAACATTCGCATAGGTGGCGACTGTTGACCGCACATTGATGCCAATCGGTACAGAATCGATGAGTTTCACCTGGGAAATATTTTTTGCGGAAATATGATGCACATGGGCGGGAAGTTTCGTTCCATTGATTTCCGCCTGAATGGCAGGAATGAGAGACTCCAGGATGAGCGTCGTTTTTCCTGAACCGGACACACCTGTCACTACGGACATCCGCCCTTTCGGGATGGAAACGGAAAGGGGCTTCACCGTATGAAGCTCTCCCATATCCATGGAAATGGTCCCCTCTTCGAAAAGTTTCTCCCTGCTGCATGGTTTCCGCACCATATGAACCATTCCTGTATCCAGGAATGGTCCGATGAGGGACTTTGGATTCTTTTTTATTTCCTCCACGGTCCCCTGGGCCAGAAGATTTCCTCCATTTTTCCCCGCTCCCGGGCCCAGTTCGAAAAGATAATCGGAATGAGCGAGGACTTTTGTATCATGGTCTACAAGAACGATGGAATTTCCGTCGGCAAGAAGATCATCCATCACCCCTATGAGTCCTTCAATATTGGACGGATGAAGGCCGATGGACGGTTCATCCAGCACATAAAGGACGCCGGTGGTCCGGTTTCTCACGGCCCTGGCCAATTGGGTCCGCTGCCTTTCTCCGGTGGAAAGGGTGGAAGCCGCCCGGTCAAGGGTGAGATAAGAAAGCCCCAGGTCCATGAGCCGCTTTGCGGTATGGAGATAATTGTCACAGATGGCCTCTGCCATAGGTTTCATTTCTTCCGGAAGAGAAGATGGCACTTTTTTGACCCATTCAATGCTGCGAGAGAGAGTCATGGCCGTGGCTTCGCCAAGGGAAATACCCATGAGCCTGGGCGCCCTTGCTTCTTCGGAAAGCCGCGTCCCATGGCAGTCCGGGCAGATATCCTCTTTGAGGAATTTCGCCACCCGCTTCATGCCTTTTTCATCTTTCACACGGGCGAGAGCATTTTCTACGGTATAAACGGCATTGAAATAGGTGAAATCCATTTCTCCTGCCAGATTTTTCGTCTTGTCATGGTATAGCATGTGATATTTCTTCGGTTCCCCATGGAAGACAAGGTCTTTTTCCTTTTCCGTCAGATCCCGGAAAGGCACGTTCGTACGGATGCCCAGATTGTCCCTGGCAATATCTTTCATGAGGGACCACATGAGGGTCTGCCAGGGAGCCACTGCCCCTTCATCGATGGTGAGGGAATCATCGGGGACCAGCGTCGATTCGTCTACCGTCCGGCAGATGCCCGTCCCCTGACAGGTTTTGCAGGCGCCCCGGCTGTTGAAGGCCAGATCCTCCGCCCCGGGACCATAAAATTTCTCTCCGCACACGGGACAGACGATGGGAAGCTCAGCCGCCACATTCATAGTGGGCGGCACATAATGGCCATTGGGGCAGCGATGGCTCGAAAGCCTTGAAAACATGAGACGAAGGGTATTCAGAAGTTCCGTAGACGTCCCGAAGGTGGAACGGATCCCCGGCACCCCCGGCCGCTGATGAAGAGCCAGCGCTGCCGGCACATAGCGGATGGACTCTATATCCGCACTCCCTGCCATGGTCATGCGCCTTCTCGTGTAAGTGGAAAGAGCTTCCAGATATCTCCTCGACCCTTCCGAATACAGCACCCCCAGAGCCAGCGACGATTTCCCGGAGCCCGAAACCCCTGAAATTCCCACAATCTCATGAAGCGGAATATCCACGTCTATATTTCTTAAATTATGAACCCGCGCTCCCCTGACTTCGATATGATCCGGCTGCTTCTGAGTCATATTTCTCACGCCTTTCTTTATTTATATACATATATATAATAGCATAACAGTTAGTTGTTAGTTGTTAACGGCAGCCGGCTTTTGTCCGGAAAACTTTTGGGGCACTCTGTTTCAATAGCTGAAAATAGATAATCAGGTGGACAACTGGTAATCTATTACATGTGGAAAACTGTACATTGGGGTTAATGGTTAATCTTTAATAGTTAATGGGTCCCATTCCCTCGTCAGGATGGGATGAGTGACACAAAAGTCCCGTCGCCCGCCTGTCATAAATGCAGCCATTAACCATTAACCATTATCTATTAACTATATCTATTAACTATATCTATTATCTAAAACCCCAACTATATTTCTCTATCATGGCAAAGTGCTATAGAAACCATAAAATTCCTTGCACAAATATTGTATACTTATAGTAATATGTCTCTTTATAAGTGGAGGTTACCATGGCAAAGGTATTACTCATCAATGGCAGCCCGAACCAGCATGGCTGCACTGACGTGGCTCTTTCGGAAACAGCGGAAGTGCTGAAAAAAGAGGGCATCGAGGTGGAAATGATGTGGCTGGGCAACGGCTGCTTTCCAGCGGCTCAATATGTATTTCCTCATGAGCAATATGCATGTGGTGGGTTCCCAGTACCGGAACCAGATTCAGGGATTCACCGCTGATGAAGCAAGACAGGATGCGGAAGGCCTCCAGACCATGCGGACCCTGGGACAGAATATGGCTTACCTCATCAAAGCTAAAGAAGCAACCGACAAGGCAGGCATTGAAAAACCGGTTTATGAAGAATGGCAGAGGACCGACTTCATCCGGTAAATACAGGAAATAGGAAGGTAAAAGAATGGAAAAATTACAGGTCCAGCTCCGGCAGGCAGGACAGACGTTAGCAAAATTTCATGAACTGGCAGTGAAAGAGGAACTTTCCGATATCGAAAGGGATGCCATGATTCATCGTTTCATCCTCTCCTATGATGTACTCTGGCACTGTGCCCACGACCATCTCCTGAACAGACACGGGCTCGATGCGCCCACCCCGAAACGGGCCATTCTGGACTGTAAAGCCCTGGGGCTCATCGATGAGAAACTGGCCGAAGAAGCCATTGTCATGAATGATCTTCGCCACAAGGCAACCAGGCTCGGCCAAACCGGCGATGATCCCGATGAAGTGGCAAAAGAAGTCAGGAAATACGACCTCCGCCTTCAGGACTGGCTGAAACAGCTTCAGGAAAAAGTGAGTGGTTGAAATGAAAGTCTCCCGGGAAGGAGACTTTTTTCATTTACCCGTTTAGATGATACGGATTGGGGAAGGCGGATTGCGGATTGCGGGAAGGTGCTGCCGCTGGTGCGGCAGCGAATATATATGGGGATTTTGCACAGCCGGGGTTGGAAATTCCGTTCAGGTCGAAACGTTCCATCCTCTCCTGGTCAGGGCACCCGAAGCAAAGCGGAGGGGAAGGAGCCGTACTACTGCTCCAGTCGAAATCGAGATGAAAAAATGAATTCCCCTCCTCCCCTCAAATTTTCATAATGTCCCGGTAGTACAACCCCTGACCAGCGGGCAGGTGTTTTCCGACTTGTTAACTTTTCCTCATCTGTGACTTGTCCCCGTAACAGGTACAATATAAAAAGTGGTGCCCATGAATCTGCGCCGCATCTTTCCGATCACCCCAACCGCCCCGATACAAAGGCTCCCAAAGATAAAATTTCCAACATAAAAAAGGCGGGCTTCTTAATTTGTCGCCCGCCACCACCCCGCAATCCGCAATCCGCAGTCCGAAATCCGAAAATCGTGTATGATTCTACATAGGCCAGTCGAAAAGGCGCCCCTTAAGGGCGCCTTCACTATTTCCTGTACCTCGCCACCAGGTTGCTCTGGTATTCGATCTTCCCGTCCAGCACGGACTGGTAGAAATCCTGTTTCTGATCGATATAGGCAAGGCTGTCTTCTATAATTTTCTTCTCTTTCTGAAGCGCTTTTTTCTTTTCTGCCAGCATTTCCTTCCTTTTCTTGATGGTGGAAGGGCCTTCAAGGCAGAGGGAAAGGTATGCTTTCATTTCTTTGATGGAAAGGCCGCACTTTTTGAGACAGGTGAGGTCTTTGATCCATTTGATATGGTATTCTTCGAAGACCCTCCTGTTCGCGCCGTCCCGCGTCACTTCCGGTACGAGCCCTTCGTTGCAGTAATATTTCAGCGCTTCATAGGTCATACCGGTCTCCCGGCAGGCCTGAAGCATGGTATATCTTTTGCCGGCCATAGCTATCACTCCTTCTCTATGAAACTTCCCTGTAATCATGATAGCATACGGTTGTAAGAACCGGTCAATGGAATCATCTGCCTTTTAGCTGAGAAAAATTCATGGCCGGTCACTTTTGTTTCGGGAATGTCGAGGTTCTCGGGAATTAATTCGGGAATCCCGGGAAGGAGGCGCCCTTCGGGCGCAAGTTTTATATTTTGCCTTCGGCGCCGAACTGCGACAAGGACATTTTCCCTCATCAGTGCAGATTCCCCATATATAATCGTGCCGGAGAGCGGCACACCTTCCCGATAATCCCGATATCCCCGGGATGCCCGAAATCCCCGGCACAAAGGTCATCGAAGAAGAAAGTTTCCAAATATAAAAGAGGCGCCCCTATGATTTCAGGGCGCCACCTTCACTTATCACTTTTGCTAACGCTCAGCCTCCCCCAGCTCAATCATCACTTTTGCCAGCAGCGCTTCGGTGGTGAGCTTTCCGCCGGATTCGACGCCCAGGCGGAGGGCACGGACTCCCATTTCATAATGATCCATATATACGCCTCCATAGGTGCACTGGGTGGTACATATGAGACGGCAGCCATGATTTTTCGCATAAGTGAAAAGGGGAAGGAAATTATTTTCCGATTCCTGATCCGGAATGCCTCCTGTGCCATAGCCTTCGATGATGACTGCTCTATATCCGTCATTCACGAAATGCTTCAGCATCGACGGCGGAAGGCCGGGCACGATTTTGAGGACTCCCACACGCCTGTCCAGTCTGTCATGAAGCTGAAACGGTCCTTTCGGCAGGAAATCGTCTCCCTGCCAGATGAGCTGTCCATCAGAAAAACTCCCCGCCAGGGGACGGTTGATATTTCCAAAAGCGGCCATCTCATCACTGGAAAGTTTTCTCCCATCATTGCCATAGATAATTTTATTTCCAAAAGCAATATAGACTCCCGGATGGCCCGAAAGAGCCGCCTCGAAGGCAAGGAGGAGATTTCCGTCCGCGTCCGACCCGGTTTCCCCGGCAGGCACCATGGAACCGGTCAGGATGACCGGTTTATCCATATTTTCCAGCATATAGTAAAGGGCTGAAGCGCTGTAAGCCATGGTGTCCGTCCCGTGAGTAATGACGAATCCATCGTATTTCTCCCGGTTTTCCGCTACCGCCTTCGCCATCAGAATCCAGTGGCGCGGGGAAAGATTGGTGGAATCCAGCTGAAGAAGCTCCCGGCAGTCCACATCACAGACTTTTCCGAGCTCAGGAAGCAGAGCAAGTAAATCTTCTCCCGAAAGGGCCGGCATGAGCCCGTCCGGCGTAGGCCGGGAAGCGATAGTCCCGCCCGTGGCGATAACGAGAATTTTTTTCTTTTCCATAATGATCCTTTCCAGTAAGCAGGTGCCCATCCGGGCCTGCCAGTCATTTTTATCATTGTCATACAGGAAACGGGATTTTGTCAAGCCGCGCCCGGGGATACGGCGAATTCCCTATTTCCTCCGTCAAACCGGCAGGTCAACCCGCATTCCGAAAAACATGTTAAAATAATCATAGAGTCTTATCAAAATGTGGGAAATAAAAATTGGCAGCGGGGGAGGAAAAATGGAAAAGGATGAAATCATCAGCCGTCCGGAAGAAATGGACAGCCGACAGCTCAATGAATTTATACGAAATATGATTCACCGGATCATTGTGCATCACGTCCTGTGGTTTCGGGAAGTGCAGCACCAGCGGGGATTTGACCAGGCCATGGAAATCATGGACAAAGCCTGGGACAAGACCTGGGATATATCGCTCCGCCGGTTCGCCTCCATGGGACTTCCTGTCTCAAATCATATGCCGAAAATCATTGATGACCTGCCAAATGAAAAGAAACTGGCCATCATCGACGGACTTGCCAAAAACTGGCTCGCCCAGGACGGGGTATTCTTCCAGGAAGTGGAAAAATTATACGGAATGAACGATGCCAAGCGGTGCAACGATTCCACCTGGAACTATTTCTCCCTCGTGGAAGCGCGGGAAATCAAGAAACTTCTGGGCCTTCCCAAGCATCCGGGCCTCGAAGGACTCGAAAAAGCGCTGAACTTCCGCCTCTACGGGAGGCTGAACGTCCAGTCCTGCCGCTGGGAAGAGGGAGCCCTCATCTTTGAAATGAACCGCTGCCGGGTCCAGCATGCGAGAAAGGCAAAAGGACTTCCCGACTATCCCTGCAAGAGCGCAGGCCTCGTGGAATATGGACGATTCGCAGAAGGCATCGATGACAGAATCAAAACCACCTGCATCGCCTGCCCGCCGGATCAGCATCCCGAAGAGTGGAGCTGCGCGTGGAAATTTACTATCTGAGACATTTGTCAGATACTATGGTCTGAGCCAGTTGCGGTATTCGGGTCTTAGCCCTGCATCGGACATGTTCCGACAGAGACTTTAGCGAGATTTCGGGGTTCGGGGTGCGGGATTCGGGAAGGTGTCGCCCCTGCCGGGGCGTCTATTTTTTATTGGGAATTTTGCACAGGCGGGGTTGAAAAGCCCATTTGGATCAGATGTTTTCATCGTCGAAACTGACGGATGGAAATCACGGGAGAAATTTACAAGCCGATATTGACGCAAATGGTTCCATGCGTCCCTCCCGCGTCCGGGAAGGTGCCCAAGGGGCAAGAGGGGCGTACGATGGTATTTATCGGAGTCATCTGTCAGATATCTGTTTTGAGTCAGTTGCGGTATTCGGGTCTTAGCCCTGCATCGGACATGTTCCGACAGAGACTTTAGCGAGATTTCGGGGTTCGGGGTGCGGGATTCGGGAAGGTGTCGCCCCTGATGGGGCTAAAATGGTCCTAGGAAATTGGACACGGGAAACTGGTATCCCCGAACATAGGACAGGGTAAACTGGAAAATCCCTTTGCCATGGACACTCTACTCCTAAAAACAGTTACATGTTATGCTT
>Ga0256406_1003577_pt1 | contig 19081 bp, 15 predicted proteins | sample RumenRJG_03DNA_FD_185986 | JGI IMG/M metagenome (GOLD analysis project Ga0256406, IMG submission 185986) | Bovine rumen microbial communities from Lethbridge, Alberta, Canada - RJG_03 | ecosystem: Host-associated > Mammals > Digestive system > Stomach > Rumen | place: Canada: Alberta | collected...
ATGACTACCGTCTTCCATTCCTTGAGAAGGTCGCGCAGCTTGATGGTGGTGCCCATGTGGACGAGAAGCAGGCCGACCGTTACCGAAGCGAACGGCTGGAGCTGGGAATCCGTGAAAATCGTTCCCGGCATGCCGCCCCAGAAGGCCAGCGCAAATACGATCGATGCGACAAAGAGCATAGAGATGACAGCTTTTGTCTTTGTGGCGACGAAATCGCCGAGTGCGTATACGCACATGATGATGGTCAGTGCAATTAATCCGTTCATTGTTTCCCCTTTCTTAATTTAATTAACTGAACGAATGAATAACGACTTTATTCAGCGTGGCTGCTGAGCCATTTGGAAGCGCAGTTTGCGAGAATCGCTGTTCCGTATGGAAGCGCTGATTCGTCGATTGTGGCATGCGGGTCGTGCATCGAGTACATGTAGCCCTGTTTCGGTCCGCCGGCGCCGATATTGGCGAAGAATGTCGGAATGTATTCGCCGTAGCTGGCAAAATCCTCCGAACCGTTGATCGGCTTCATGTGAATGATCCGCTCTGCCACTTCATCGCAGTAGCCGACCATCTCTTCCGTCAGCTCCGGTGAGTTGATGTTCGGACCGATCTCGTTCGGAAATTCGACCGTGCATTCCGCTCTCCGGCTTTCGGCTGTTCGGATGCAGGTCGTTTTGAACTTCTCCTTGATCGTTTTTCGGACTTCCCGGCTGAAGGTGCGGATGCTGCCGGTCAGAACTGCGTCACCCGGTACGATGTTTGCCGCCTGGCCGGATTTGAATTCGCCGAAACTGATTACAACCGGTTCCCAGCACGAGATCTCAAGCGCCGTGAGCTGCTGGACGGCCTCGACAATCGCGGCGCCGGCGCTGATCGCGGAAATTCCTTTCTCTGGCGTCGCACCGTGTGCAGACCGGCCCTTTAGCGTGATGCGGAATTCATCGGCAGAGGCCATGGAATCTGCATAGAGCATCGTTCCGACTGCCGGGTCGTAAGGTCCGACATTGCCGAAATTCATGTGGAGCCCCATTCCGACATCAACTTTCGGGTTCTCGAGCACCCCGGCATCGATCATCTGGCGGGAACCCCGGAGCGTCTCTTCGCCTGGCTGAAATACGAATTTGACCGTACCCTTCAGTTCGCTTTCGTGATCCTTCAGCAGCTTCGCCGCTCCCAGCAGCATCGCCGTATGGCAGTCATGCCCGCAGGAGTGGCACGCAGTGCCGGTAAGGCAGGCAAAATCAAGACCGGAAACCTCCTTCTGCGGAAGCGCATCCATGTCCGCCCGGAGCATGATCACTTTTCCGTCCTTTCCGCAAGTGCAGACTATGCCGCCACCGATGAGGACCGGATCGTATCCGAAAGAGCGGAGCTTTTCTTCGACAAAAGCAGTTGTCTTCGGCAGATCGAGTCCGACTTCCGCATTCGCGTGGATATGCCGGCGGAATGCGGTCAGCTCGTCCTGCATGGTTTTTGCTTCCTCAAGAAATTTGTTCATCTGATGTTCACCTCAACTTCTTTTGTTGAACAAATTATAATTTGAATGTTGCCGCAAAGGAAATTGTTAGTTATAATCTGTTCATAGATGAGGCCTATAAGCAATCGTATGAAGATGGGCGTGTAAGAGAGGCGTGGATATGGAGATCAGGCAGATTTGCTATGTGCTGGAGGTAGCGAAATACCGGAATTTTTCAAAGGCAGCTAAGGCACTGTATATAACGCAGCCGACGATTTCGCAGCAGATCAGCGCACTGGAGACTGAACTTCAGACGAAATTGTTCGAACGGAGCACACACAGTGTGAAGCTGACGAAGGATGGAGAGAAATTCTGCAGGTATGCGCGAAAAGTGACCGATGCCATCGATGACCTGATGACTGCGTTTGATCAGGAAACGGCTTCCAGCAAGGCCGTCATCAAGGTCGGGGTTTTTCCGTTCTATCGGACGATGGGGCTATCAAAGTGCATTTCCAATTTTTTTTCGGCGAATGCGAACATCATTGGCGGGATGGAAGTCGTGGACAATTACGAAGCGTATGATCAGATGTCCGAAGGGGGGCTGAATTTTGCAATCATCAAGTCGCGGGTGAATTTCCTCCGCTCGGAATTCCACTATGATACGCTGCGCACGGAGAAGCTCTACGCGGTCATCAGCGCCGACAATCCGCATGCGTCGGATGAGAATTTTCCGCTTCAGCTCTTCGGTGAGATCCCGCTGCTGACCGGCGCACCGGATTCTCATTACTATAACGAAATGAAAGAACTGCTCGAATCGGCCGGAGTCCAGATTCATGTTGCGTTCACAAATACCAAGGACACGACGATGATCCGGGAGATGGTGGCCGACGACATGGGCGTCAATATTGTTTCGGAGGCAGTGGCGAAAGCGATGGACGGGGACGAGATCCGTGCGCTTCCGATCGTGCCGGACCAGGAAATTCTGACGCTGCTGGTGTATCCGGCGGATAAGAAATTGACCGGCGCAGAAATAGCATTCCGGAAGCACATCATCCGCACGTTTACAGATACACGGGGAGAAGAGGAAATGTAAAGGTGCGCGGCCAGGCCCGGCGCCGTGCAAGAGGTGTCAAGTGTCAGCGCAAATGACGATTCTGGCGAATAGCGCTGACATATCGAGCGGATTGGCGCCGAGTTATTCCACACGCGGCTGTCGCCGGCCCGGCCGCCAGGTCACTTATTAAAGAAAACAAGAAAAAACGCATATCTGCTTCGCCGGCACTGCCGATGCAAGCTGGATATGCGTTTTAACATTTCTAATAATAGCCGCTCTACAGCGAGAACCGTTGAATCAGAAGGATCAGCGGGTTGATGTCGTACAGCGGGCCCGCGATGTACGAGCTGTTCAGGCTCTCGTTGACCGCCTGGATCCGATCCGGCATAAAAATCCCCGCGATCGGAAACATAAATGCCAGAAACAGGAACACGAGAATCGCGCCGCGAACCATGCCGAACAGGAAGCCAATCGTCGAATCCGCTGTACCAATGACAGTGCCTTTTCTCCGTGCATGCCGGAGTTTTGTCCTGAGATACACCGAAACCAGACTGACCGCCAGTATGATCAGCAAAAAAGACAGCACGAGGAGCGCCGTATCCGTAAACTGCTTTACGGTGATCGTCAAACCGCTGATGCCGATCTGCTTCAGCGTACCGCCGATGGCTTTCGGAGTGAAATCCAGGAGGTCAATGATGTGGCTGTGCATTTGCTGCACCAGCTTCGCTTCAATCATTTCGTCCAGCGGCGTCGATTTCAGCAGTGCACTCAGCGGCTTCGTTAAAAGTGTCGCCAGCGCGATGCTCCCGACCAGCGTCGCCAGATGAATCAGGGTTTCACCGACGCCGCGGACTTTGCCGCGGATTGTCGACAGGATGAATATCAGAACTACGATAATGTCCAGTGCCATCTTCCGCCGCCATTAATCGTCGCTGTCGCTGTCAGCGTCGTCGTCATCGTCACTGTCGTGCTGGAGGGCCTTGATGGAGACCTTGCCTCCGTTATTCGAGGAAGCCCAGCCGATCCAGGTCTTGCCAGGGTTCAGGCTGACCGTCTTTTTTTCAGTCTCGTCGCTGTTCTCCTTCTTGACCTCCGTGTACAGCTTGAGCTGGTTGTCGTCGTTCACAGACCAGCGGATGTTCTTGTATGTGCCGTTGCTGATCAGGACACCCTTTCCGCCCGCCAGCTTGTAATCACAGTAATCCACGCTGCTGCCGCTGTTGTGGTAGTTGGTTTTTGTGATGTATTCTGTCTTGTCGAAGAGGATCAGCAGGTTCTCGCGCTCGAGGTCATCCTGAAAATCATCGGTCTCGTACTGACCGGAGTCCTCATCGTAAGTCCAGACCGCGTCTTCGTACGCGCGGTTCGACCAGTTCAGCGTAACGGTTCCGCATGACTTGTCGCCGACATCTTTGACTTTGCTGTTGAAAGACAGTTTGGTTGCATTCTCGTCCAGCTTCGTGTCAAACCCCATGTCGTCGATGGCATCCGCGACCTTGTCGCCATGCAGGATGCCCGTGTGTTCGGTCGAAACATCCCGGGAGGTATCCCGTCCGAACAGATTGACGTCACCCTTGTAAGTCATCTCGTTGATGTGATCGACGCCGTCTTCTTTAAACACCGTGTTCGCGCCAATGTAGCCATTCTCCGTCGCACTCTGCCCCCAGTGGATGAAGATCGCATCGAACATTTCGGAGAAGCGGATGAACGGCGGGCGCGCGCTGCGCATCGGACCGATTTTCTTCGGCAGATTCGTGTAGTCTGCGTAGAACCAGAGCGTTCGGGTGATGCCGCCTTCAACTTCACCCTGGAGGATGATGTCCGGAGAAAGCTCCTCGTCGTCCATACCCCACTGCGGCCGTGCGTCCGGCGCGTTCTCAACGACAAGAGCGACCGGGCGGACGCCGTCCGCATCCTTGTTGTAGCCTGTCTCACCAGTCAGCGGATTGGTGATCTCCTTTGGTTTCGAACTCCCCGACTTCTTCGAGCAGCCCGTCAGCGCGCAAACGCCGACCGCCAGCATGAGAAGAACCGAAACCAGAATAATCGTCTTTCTTTTCATAAATATACCTGCCTTTGTCTCGATATGTTCACGAATAAATTTTACTTTATGATACTACATTGAAGCATGCCGATTCAAGGTTATCCGGTAAAAAGCAGTTTCACCCGGAACAGGCTGTCGGGGCATTTCAGACGGCGGATCCCGGACGCGCGGGTATGCGAACCTTGTCCGAGACGGCGCGCTGCGGCTGCAGATGGCAGACTTGACCAGTCGTTCCGCTGTAAAAGAAAAATGCCTTCCGGTCGGCTGGCCGGCGCTCATTCGGACATGCGGGGTGCAAAGTAAAGAACGCATGAAATCCTTGCTTTTCACAGAGTGAGCATATAATATATGTAACATAAATGAAATTGCGTCTGATATTCTGAACTCGCGTTGGAGACGGCCAGGACAGCCAATGCGAAGGCAGAATACAATACTGATAAATGGAAGGAATTACATGCTTCAAATTCGAGATATACATAAAGAATACCGGACCGGCAGTCTGGTGCAGAAAGCGCTGGACGGGGTCAGTCTGAATTTCCGTGACAGCGAGTTTGTCGCGATCCTCGGGCCGTCGGGTTCCGGTAAGACCACGCTGCTGAACGTGGTCGGCGGGCTGGACCGGTATGACAGCGGAGACCTGATCATCAACGGGGTTTCGACGAAGAAGTATAAGGATCGGGACTGGGACTCGTACCGGAATCATACGATCGGATTCGTTTTTCAGAGCTATAACCTGATTCCGCATCAGACGGTGCTGCAGAATGTCGAACTGGCGCTGACTATTTCCGGGATTTCCGGCGAGGAGCGGACGAAGCGCGCGACAGAGGCGCTGACGAAGGTCGGACTCGGCGATCAGCTCCATAAGCTGCCGAATCAGATGTCCGGCGGCCAGATGCAGCGGGTTGCGATTGCCCGGGCGCTGGTCAATAATCCGGATATTCTGTTGGCGGACGAGCCGACAGGTGCGCTGGACAGCGCGACCAGCGTGGCGGTTATGGATCTTTTGAAGGAGGTCGCTTCGGACCGGCTGGTCATCATGGTCACGCATAACCCGGAGCTCGCGCACGAATACGCGAACCGGATCGTGGAGCTGAAGGACGGGAAGATCGTTTCGGATACGAATCCGTATGTGCTCGCGCCGGGGGCTGCGCCGATGGGTGTGCACAAGAACCTCGGTCGTGCCGCGATGAATTTCGCGACGGCACTTGCGCTGAGTTTTAACAACCTCAAGACCAAGAAGGCGCGGACGATTCTCGTCGCATTTGCCGGTTCAATCGGCATCATCGGAATTGCGATGATTTTATCCCTGTCGAACGGGGTCAACAATTACATCGACGGGATCGAAAATGACACGATCCGGCAATACCCGCTGACAGTGGACAGCACCAGCTTTGACATTTCGTCGATGTTCGCGAGCGCAGGGCTCTCTTCGGGTGACAGTAATAAAAGCAGCGGCGGTTCCAAAGCGGAGGTCCGGGAGATGCAGACCGTCACGAATATGTTTTCGATGATGAATTCGAACGACCTCAAGTCGCTGAAGAAATACATTGACAGCGGAAAGAGCGGCATAGAGAAATACTCGCGCGCGATTGAATACAGCTACAGCATCTCGCCGCAGATTTACCGGAAGTCGGGCACGGAATACCGGCAGGTCAATCCGGATCAGACGCGGCAGAAGATGGGCGTCAGCTTCAATCAGGGCGGCGGATACGGAAGCATGATCAGCACTGATGTTTTCCACGAGCTGCCGAAGGACGATTCGCTGTACCGGGACGAATACGACGTTAAGGCGGGTCACTGGCCGAAGAAATACAACGAGTGCGTCGTCGTGCTGTCGGAGAATGGATCGGTCAGCGACCTCGCGCTGTACGCGATGGGTGTCAAGGATATCGACAAGCTGGACAAGATGCTCAGTGATTTTGCTAAAGGAAAGAATGTCACCAATGAGGACAACAGCTCGGAGACGTTCACATACAATGACCTGATGGGAATCAAGTTCAAAATGATCAACAGCTCTCAGTATTATTCCTATGATTCCGGAAACGGCGTCTGGGTCGATCATTCAGACGATTCCAGCTACATGGAGAACATCATCGACAAGGGCGAGACGCTGAAGATCGTCGGCGTTGTCCAGCCGAAGAAGGGCAGTACTTTTTCCACGCTGACCGGCGATATCTATTACCCGGAAACCCTGACGCGCCACATCATCCGCGATGCTGCAGACAGCGGCGTCGTCAAGGCGCAGACGAAGAACAAAAAGAAAAACGTCCTGACCGGGAAGCCGTTCGGCGAGAAGAGCGACGGCGTGGACTTCAGCTCGATGTTCTCGGTGGACCCGTCAGCGATGCAGAAGGCGTTCCAGTTTGACGCGTCCGGGATAAAGAACGCGATGAAAGCTCCGTCGCCGAAAATGGATTTCAGCGGCCTGATCAACCCGAATGATGTTGCGAAGCTGGTGCCGTCCGTCTCGAGTAAGGATCTGATGAAGATCATAGAGAGCGCCGGGACGTCGATGGCGCAAGTCAACATGCAGGATTTGTTTGACAAGCTGATGAAGGGGTTCCTTGCCTACTCGGCGAAGAACGGAACCGATTACACGAAACTGCAGACGGCTTTTTCGGATTACATTACTTCAAAAGAGGCCCGGCAGATCATTTCAGATGATCTCAAGAAAATCGTGGAAGATCACATTAAGGATAAAGCGGACAGCACGACACTCCAGGATTTCCTGAAAGACACGCTTTCAGGGTTTCCTTCCTATTATAAAGAGAACTACAATGAAGATCCGGACCGCCTGGAAGAGGCGATCAATGCTTTTATCCAGTCGGATGAGGTGAATCAGAAGATCGCTGCAAAGGAGTCGGATCTTCAGAAAGAGCTGGGCAATATTGACATCACGGATGCAGAGGCGTCCAAAATCGCGGCCGACCTCCTGAAAGGATTCGCCGATTACTCGGATAAAAACAATCTGCCGAGCCTCACGAACTTGTCCGCGGATTTCTCGAAGTACCTGTCGACGAAGCAGGCGCAGGCGATCATCGCGGAGGCGATCGCCTCCGGCGTTGACACAGAGGCACTGGAAAAACAGCTGTCCAGTTCGGTCAGTGCCTATGTCTCAAAGGCTTCGGCGGGCCTCGCGGAGAAACTGATGCAGGCGATGATGACCAGCTACATGAAAAATATGGGCAGCAGCATGGGCAATCTTGATTTTTCCAAGCTCCTGAAGATCGATACCAGTGCATTTGCAGACATGCTGAGCATGAATCTGGACGAGGATGATCTCAACGCGCTGATGATGTCCATGATGAATAACAGTGATACCGGAACATATTCCGGAAACCTCCGGAGTTTCGGTTACGCAAATCTGTCTGAGCCGACGCAGATTGCGATTTACGCGAAGAATTTTGAGAGCAAAGAGAAGGTCAAAGACCGTCTTGATGCATACAACGACCGGATGCGCGACGCCGGCGAAGACAAGAAAGTCGTCAGCTATAACGACCTGGCGGGCGCGCTGATGAGTTCGGTGACGGACATCATCAATGCGATCAGCTACGTATTAATCGCGTTCGTTTCGATCTCGCTGGTCGTTTCCTCAATCATGATCGGCGTCATCACGTACATCAGCGTGCTCGAGCGGCGGAAAGAGATCGGCATCCTGCGCGCGATTGGCGCGTCCAAGAATAACATCGCGCAGGTGTTCAACGCGGAGACATTTATCATCGGCGCGCTGGCCGGTCTGTTCGGAATCGGCATCACAGAGCTGCTGCTGATTCCGACGAACATGATCATCCGGCACTTCACCGACGCCGGAATTCACGCGGCGCTGCCGCCGCTCGCTGCGGTTCTGCTGGTGCTTCTCAGCATCGGCCTGACGCTTCTCGGCGGCATTATCCCGTCCCGCAAGGCCGCAAAGAGCGATCCGGTGACGGCGCTCCGCGTCGACTGATGCGCGGCCGAGGCAAAGAGGAATCCCGCGCCGGCATACGCTAGTGCATTAGAAGATAAAGAAAGGATGGAACGATGAAAGCCATTGTCATCAATCTGCTTCTGATCGTGCTGATCGCAGCAGTGATCTTCCTGATCGTCAAGACCATTCAGGCGCTTCGCAAAGTGCCTGAGCTGAACGCCCGGGTCGACGAGATGAAGGACACCGTCAGCGGCTACGCCGACAAAGCAGATAAACTGAATGAAACCGTTGACAGCGCCGCCGCCAAATGGATTGCGGTAAAAAACAAATTGGCGCAGCTCGGACTTACTCCGAGGAAAGCCGGCGAGCTCGGGCTGACCGCATTCACAGTCGCCCGGTTCTTCCGCCGCCGTTCTAAGAGAAATAAGAGAGTGGCTGCAAAATGACAGAAATTCTCGAAAAAACCGCGCCGCCGATGACGATGGCGGCGCGCCTTCTTGACTGGTACGATGAGAACCGACGGATCCTCCCGTGGCGGGAGGATCCGTCTCCTTATCATGTCTGGCTTTCCGAAATCATGCTGCAGCAGACCCGGGTGGACACCGTGATAGGCTATTACAACCGGTTCATCGAAGCGATGCCGGATATCCGGGCACTGGCCGAAGCGGACGAGGACCGGGTGCTGAAACTCTGGCAGGGCCTCGGCTATTACAGCCGCGCGCGGAATCTTCGGAAAGCCGCCAGAGCGGTGGTTGACGACTACGGCGGCGACATGCCTGATACTGCAGAGCAACTGCAGCGGCTGCCAGGAATCGGGCCGTACGTTGCCGCTGCTGTTGCGTCGATCGCGTTCGGCCGGAAAGAACCGGCAGTGGACGGAAACCTCCTCCGGATCTTTGCCAGAGTGACACTATGGGACCAGAGCATCCGCACAGCGCCCGCAAAGCGGGCGGCAGCAGATTACTATCGTAATCTGCTGCCGGCGTCCCGTCCGGGTGACATGAATCAGGCGCTGATGGATCTCGGGGCGGGGATCTGCCTCCCGAACGGGACGCCGCTGTGCGGCCAATGTCCGTGGAGTCCGTACTGTCTCGCACATGCAGAGCACCGGGAGCAGGCGCTGCCGGTGCGAGATGCAAAAAAAAGCCGCCGCGTCGAGCGGCGCACGATTCTCCGGATCCGTGTCGGGAAACGGTATGTGATCCGGCAGCGCCCGGCAAACGCTTTGCTCGCAAACCTGTATGAATTTCCGAATGAATCCGGTTGGCTCTCGGAAACAGAGGCCGCCGAGGCAGTCCGGCAGATGGGATTCCGGATTGTTTCGACGCCGGCGCCGCTGCCGGCGTCGAAACACATTTTCAGCCATCTGGAGTGGCACATGCGCGGATATGAAATGGAAGCCGTGCCGGTTTCGTCAGCTCCGGCGGAATCTTTGTCTGCCCTGGATCCTTTGTCTTTCAAGGGGGCTTCAGATATGGCGGCCGATTTAGACAGGCCGGCTACGTCTGAAATTTGGGAATCTGCGGGTTCCGGACCCACATCATCCTCTTTAGATCCCCCGCGCGATAATGATTATCTTCTGGCAACCCCAGAGGAGATTGAATCGGAATATGCGATGCCGACTGCTTTTGCCGCCTATCGGGTTGACAGCGCTTCGGCTTCTGGTATCCGGCCGGCCGAAAAGTCAGCCGAAACGGTAAAAAAGGGCAAACGGGCTGACGGTAGATGGCACTAACCGAGTGCCGGCCGGCCGAAGAGTCAGCCGAAACGGTAAAAACGGGCAAACGGGCTGACGGTAGATGGCACTAACCGAGCGCTGGCCGGCTGAAGAGTCAGCTGAAACGACGAGAACAGAGAAACGAGCTGACGGTAGATGGCACTAACCGAGTGCCGGCCGGCCGAAAGGTCAGATGAAACGGTAAACCAGTGAATCGTGCTGACGTTTGTCACCACAAACCCAGGCGCTGGCATGGAGTGGCCGGTCAACGCCGCCCCAGACCGCATCAATCGCGCCAAACCGTGCCGGGCACCGGCAAAGCAAACTGCCCCAGACCGCGTCCGAATAAATTACCGATCGCCGCCGCGCCCCTGTAAAGTCGATTTTACTTGCAATAACAGGCGCGCCGGTGGTACTCTTAAGTATATGCATTGGGAAGGATGATGGGAGATTATTATGGAAGAGTACAAGGGAGTCTTACAGCCGTACGCGGAAGAAGCGTTTCGCGTGTATCAGCATTTTCATCAGAATCCGGAGCTGTCTTTTGAAGAGGTGAAGACAGCGGAATACCTTTTGGAGCAGTTGACAACATATGGTGTGGAATTTCAGGGCGGATATTCCGGCACCTCGATTGCCTGCTATGTGAATGGCGAGCAGGACGGGCCGACAATCGCATTCCGTGCGGATATTGATGCACTGCCGATTCAGGAAGAGACCGGACTTCCATATACGTCGAAGGTGCCGGGCGTAATGCACGCCTGCGGGCACGATGTTCATGCGGCGACGCTTTTGATGCTGGCTAAATATTTTTCGGAGCACAGAGACCAGATCCGGGGACGGATCAAATTCCTTTTCCAGCAGGGGGAGGAGCTCCTGCCGGGCGGAGCAAAGGGTTTCTGCGAGGAAGGGGTCCTGGATGACGTGGATGAGATCTACGCATGGCATGTTTCTGCGCTGTATCCGATCGGGGAAGTCGGTCTCGTGAAGGGCGCAGCGACAGCGGCGGTCGGCGCGTACCGGCTTCGCATCGTCGGTAAAGGCGGACACGGCGGATTCCCGCATCTTTCGAATAACCCGATTTTCTGCGGCTCGGCAGTAGCATCGGCAATCGGCCAGCTGGGGACAACTCGTGTCCCGCACGACCAGTCATGTGCTGTGACGGTTGGATATTTCCTTTCCGGAACCGATCAGATCCCGAACGTCATTCCGGGCGAAGCGGTGCTCGGCGGGAATCTTCGGAGCCTCAATAATGAGACGCAGAAGATGCTGTACGACCAGGTTCGGAGAATCTGCCATTCGACTTGCGAAGCGTATGGCTGTGACGCGGATCTGGCAATTGAAGAGGGATATCCGGCGACGCTCAATGCCGAACATCCGTACGGCGTGATCAGCCGTTCGCTGGACGAGATGGGTTTGAAAAATCTGCATGGTCAGCCGCAGATGGGCGCGGAGGATTTTGCTTATTATACGCTCGAAAAACCTGCCGGTTATGTGACGGTCGGTATGAAAGGCACGCCGGAAGGCGAGGCGCCGACACCGCATCATAACAGCCACTTCTGCATCGATGCGGAGCACGGAATCCCGACTGCGCTTGAGATGATGATACGGGTCTATCAGAACGCCGTATCGGAGGCCTAGCCCTGAGGCGCGGCTCCGGCGCGAACGGCCGGAAGGCCGCATGACATGACGGTGCTCTGGGCGAAAAGTCTGTTGTTTCCAGCGAAGACAGAGGCAGCAGAACAGAACCAAATCGCCGTTATAAGCCCGACGTCTTCGGTTCGAATGGCCGGAAACGCAGAGAAAACGGAAAAACTTAGATGGACGGGAGGCGCAGACCGCCTATGGTTGAATACTATTTCACTGAAAATAAAGAAACTCTGGAAGTCGAAGGTTTTACCCATGACTGCTGGATTAATATGATCGATCCGACGTACGAGGAAGCGGAGAATATCGCGTCGAAGCTCGGCGTCGATGAGGACGACCTGCTCGCCGCGATCGACCTCGAGGAAAAAACCCGTATCGAGCTGCCGGATTCCTATACCCTGATCGTCATCGATATTCCGGTAACCGAGGTCCGCAACAGTATGCAGGTATATACGACCATTCCGCTGGGAATCATCATGACGCAGGAAGCGATTGTCACGATCTGCGCAGAGGATACCCCGGTGCTGAAAACATTCACAAGAAACCGGATCTATGATTTTTCCACAAGAAAAAAGCTCCGATTCGTGTACCAGATCATGCTGGCCACGGCGCAGCTCTATCAGAAAGGCCTGTACGCGATTGACAAGCAGCGTCAGGAGATTGAGGCGAAAGTTCATGTGGACGTCGAGGAAGACGACCTGTTCCGGCTGCATGAGCTGGAATCTTCGCTGGTATATTTTGCAACGTCACTTCGTGAGAACGGCAACGTGCTCGACCGGCTGACCCGGTATCACCGGCTGAAGCGCTTTCCGGAGGATCAGGATCTCCTGGATGATGTCATTGTAGAAAACCAGCAGGCGATTGAGATGACCGACATCAACCGGAGCATTCTGGACGGCACGCGGCAGCTGATGTCGACGGTTTTTGACAACCGGTTGAATAATGTCATGAAAATTCTGACGTCAGTCACGCTGATCCTGGCGATTCCGACGGTCATTTCCGGATTGTATGGAATGAATGTGCGGAATGATTCGATCCCGCTCGCGAGCAATCCGTATGCATTCGGCATCATCAGCGTGCTGATTGTAATCATCTGCCTGCTGCTGGTCTGGATCCTTAAGAGAAAGCGAATGCTGTAACAAGGCGCTGCCTTGCGGGATGCCTGCTTCAAGGCCCGCCGCCGGCAGACCGTAAATGCAGCGGAGCGAATGGCGCTGCGAGGTCTGCTCCGAGGTGATCGGTGATAACGCATCTCCACGCATGCAGTGGCTCCGCCGGGAATTCAAATTTAATATCCTTTCACGCGAAAATCCCGATCGTGGGATACCGCGGACATCTGATATGCCTGGACCGAATTGATTCGGATCCGGGTATTTTTTCTGATCAGCGTCATCATCCTGCCGATGTCCGAAGGCCGCCCCTGCACTTCCATCTCGACGCGTCCGTCCTCCATGTTCTGTACCCAGCCGGTCAAATCCATATACTGTGCTGCATGCTTTGCCTGATAACGGAATCCGACGCCCTGTACGATTCCGCTGAAAAAAATATGGAGCCGGATGCTTTCAGCACCGGACTCTTCCGGCGCTTCCAGCCCGAGGAGGCGCATCATTTCGGCATCCGGAACGACATCCCGTGGTGAAGCAGAACGGCCGGCGCGGCCGGAAGACCGCTTCCTGCCGGACGGTTCGGCATTTCCGGATGCACCCGTATCGCAGGCTCTATCAGCATCGCCGGACTCAGGCGATGCGGCGCGGGCATGAAGCCTCTCTTTGATCTTCGCCGGCACATCGACTTTTTCTTTCTCACCGCGCTGAACGGCCCGGAGATCCGGCCAGTGCCGGATCAGCGTCTGGATCGACATGAACAGCGTCAGGAAACCGGCTTCCTTTCCGTAGAACAGGAAGGTAGGAATCAGGAAGAACGCCGGAATCGCGACGGCACCGATGCAGAGATACTGCGTCGCGAAGACGACGAGCATGCCGGCGATGTCGGCGAGAAGCCCCCAGAACATATGAAAAAGCGGGTACGCGGTGCAGCTGCAGGCGACGCCTTTGCCGCCGCGGAAACCGCGCCAGGCCGGGTAGTTGTGGCCGAGTGTGGCGCCGATGCCGGCGTAGTAGATCGCGAGGTGACCGAGCTCGCCGCGGTATAAAAGCCAGGCGATGAGGCAGGCGAGCATGGTCTTGCCGATGTCGCCGGCGAGAACTGTGATGCCGGCGCGAAAACCGAAGACCCGCATCACATTTGCCATGCCCGGGTTGCCCGATCCGAAATCGGCGCTGGAGCGTCCCGTCAGATGGTGAACGACGACCTCCGCCGTTAAAAACATGCCCAGAATGTAACCGATCCCGAGCGAGACCGCCCGGGGCGTCAGAAAATTCGACCAGTCCATAGATGCCTCCTTTTTACTGCATTTTATTATACTCTCAATTATTGTTCGTGAAGTGAAATTCACGTTATGGTGGTTTTTCAGTCAATGATAATGTGGTACAATGAATTCACGAGTTGGCCGGCCTGGCTGGGAGAGAGGTGAGCAGATGAAGCTGGAACTTTTTAAGAAGGATACATGTCCATTCTGTCAGCGCGTGATGCAGTACATTGACCAAAGCGGACGGAATGACGTGGAGTACCACGACATTATCAATTCGGAGCCGGATCACGAGCGGTTGATCGTGGAAGGCGGGCAGGATATGGTGCCGTGTCTTTTCATCGACGGGACACCGATGTATGAGAGCAGCGATATCATCCGGTGGCTGCAGGATAATCCTGAGTAGAATCCGGCGGCAGCGGTGTGGTATACTTTAGCATAAGAATATCACGGCGGGGCGGAGCAGCCCTTTACGATCGTAGAATAATTGGAGAAAAGGAGAATTGGTATGGGCATTCTGGATTCACTGAAGAAGGGATTTGATGAAGAGACGGAAGGTAGCGGCGAGGGCAGCACGCTGGCGGATATGGTTCGCAGCAGCAGTTCTCCGGATTCCGGACGCGCGCGCGTAATCGTCGTGGAGCCGATGAAGATGGAGGAGTGCAATGCGCTGGTGGAGTGCATCCGGCACGGACTGATTGTCATCATCAACTGCGATAAGACGGAACCGGCGCTGGCGCGGCGGATCGTGGACTTCTTGACGGGCGCGACGCGGGCGATTGACGGACGCACACTGAAGATCAATGCGACGACGCATATTTTCGCGCCGGCGGATATCGATATTGCAACGCGCCGTAAGAAACCGGCTCAGCAGCCGGAGGCTGCACCGGAAGCAGCTGCTTCGGAGGCGCCGGAAGAAGGCAGTGCTGAGGCACCGGATGATCTGATCGTTGAAGAGAAGCTGAGAGAGGTATCTCCTGAACAGCGCCGGGAATACCATGACAGCACGATTATCCGGGATTCGGACGAGAGATAAGGGATTCCTATGAGATACGCAGCTGGGATCGACGTGGGCGGAACCATGATCAAAGCCGGGTTGTTTGAAATCGAGGAGGACCGCTGCCGCGTGCGGCTGCGGTCCTCTTTTTCGGTGCCGACGCGTGTCGAAGACGCGGGGCGGCACATTCTGCCGGATGCCGCGGAAGCGCTGGAGCGGCATCTGGCAGAACGGGGCATCCGGATGGAAGAGGTCGAAGCGGCCGGGATTGATGTTCCAGGCGCCGTGATCTGGAAGGATGGCGAGGATATTGTGAATCGCTGTGTGAACCTCGGCTGGCCGGTGACCAACGCGCCGGCGGAGTTCCGGCGCCTGACCGGAATCCGGCGCGTGCGGGCGCTGAATGATGCGAATGCGGCTGCCATTGGAGAACTGTATTTTGGCTCTGGAGCGGATCAGGGCGCCCGGAGCGCGGTGACGGTGACGATCGGAACGGGGATCGGCGCCGGGATCATTCAGAATGGACAGGTCCTGACCGGCGCAAATGGGGCGGCCGGAGAGATCGGACACATGAAGATTGCACCGTTTGATTTTTTCGATGAGAAGAGTGGTATTCGCCGTCCTTCGTCGATTGCGCGGACGGACGATCTTGAGAGGTACGTCTCGGCGTCCGGAATCGGACGGGTCGGCACGGCGATGCTGGAGGAGTCGGAGGAGCCTTCTGTCCTGAGAGAGAAGATCCGGGACGGACAGACAATGACGGCGAAAGATATTTTTGACGCTGCGGCGGCGGGCGACCGAGAAGCCTGCCGGATCACAGAGTTTTTCTTCCGGACGCTGGGAACCGGACTTGCCGGTGTGGCGGCGGTATTCGATCCGGATCTGTTTATCATCGGCGGCGGTGTCTCGGCAGCGGGAGAGTTCCTTCGGAGAGGCCTTCGGAAAGCGTATGCGGATGCAGCTTTCCATGCGCAGCGGGACACGGAATTCCGAATCGCAAAGCTCGGCAACGACGCCGGAATCTATGGAGCTGCATGGTTTGCGGCAGGAGAGGAGGTCTCAGAATGAAAATGAAAGTGGCACAGCTTCAGACCCGGGTATACCCGGAGAAGGAGAAGAATCTGGATCAGCTGCAGACGCTGCTCGACAGGATCCATGGCGAAAAGCCGGATCTCGTGACGCTCGGTGAGATGTTTACCTGCCCGTACGTCACGGAGAATTTTCCGAAATACGCGGAGCCGGAGGGTGGCCCGACCTGGCAGTGCCTGAGCACGCTCGCAAAGGAATACGGGGTCTACCTGTCGGCGGGATCGATACCGATCCGGGACGATGCGGGTCATGTGTACAATTCGGCCTATGTCTTCGACCGGGACGGGAAGCAGATCGCGCGGCATGATAAGGTACATCTGTTTGATATCTATCTGAAAAATGGCGACGCATACAAGGAATCGGACACACTGACGGCCGGCGATCATTTTACCGTGTTTGATACGGAGTTCGGAAAGATCGGGCTGTTCATCTGCTTCGATATCCGCTTTGTCGAGACGACGCGGATCGAGTCGCTGATGGGCGCAAAAGCGATTATCGTGCCGGCCGCGTTCAACATGACGACCGGGCCGGCGCACTGGGAGCTGTCGTTCCGGATGCGCGCGGTTGACAATCAGGTCTATATGATCGGCACTTCCGAGGCGCGGGATCCGTCTACCGGCTACACCGGGTGGGGACACTCGATTCTTACTTCGCCGTGGGGAGATGTGATTGAACAGTTGGATGAGAAAGAAGGGATCATGATCAACGAAATCGATATGGATTACGTCGACGAGATCCGCGCGCAGCTGCCGATCCTGAGCGCACGGCGGACCGATCTGTATGAATTGAAATTTTAGAATGAAGCGTCAATACGCGAAATGAGATGGGAAACGATGCTTTTCCGGACAGATTTACCGGAAGGTATCTGGCTTTAATCGGATGCATGTGCCCTGTTTACCGGATGTCCGGTAAACAGGGCACATATCACAGGTCGCTTTTAATCAGCTCCTGAAAAATTCAATGATGCGGTCCGCAACTTTGTCCGGAACCTCCGGGTCATCGGAGATGGAATGTCCCTGGCCCGGGAATACCGCGATCGGCAGCTCATAGCGGGCGGCAAATTCCTGAGCGAATTTCAGCGGGATGACCGGATCCTTCTCACCGTGAACCATCGCGGTCTTCGTGCCGTCGTGGTCCGTTTCACCGAAATTGCCGAAGAGGTTGTTCTCCGGACGGGCGAGTTCCACGAACATTTCCTTCGGTACTTTTGTATAATTGCCGAGCGGAGAGCCGACCATCAGGAAGCCGTTCTTCTCGAGTTCGGCGAGCGACTCCGGATCCGGTTCGGAGCCCGGCGCGCCGAGGAACAGCCACGGCATGATGACGGCACCGCTCCGGAGCATCAGCTTCGTTCCCGCGTGCTCCCGGCGTTCGATGTAGAGGCCGGAAATATACCCGCCAAAGCTGGAGCCGAGATAGAGTATCTCCTTGTCCGGGTAGTTCCCGCGGATGTAATCCTCGACGGCGGCGAGGCTGTCCAGCGCGTTCTCGATCGTCAGCGGCTCGTCCTTCGCTTCTTCAGTACCGTGAGCCGGCTGGTCATACAGGAATACGCTGATGCCAGCTTCCGGCATCCTGCGCAGCATCAGCTTGCAGTTCTCGCCCTCTTTGCTGCTGCCGAAACCGTGAACCACGATCAGCGCCGCGTCGGACTTTTCCGGTACCTCCGCAACAACCGGCACCTTGAAGCCGTTCTTCTTTTCAATCGTAAATTTTTCCATTCTAAAAACTCCTTTATTCTGTTCAGCCGGACTGCCGGGAGGCACCGGCCTGTTTTCTGTTTTTACCAGCGTACGTTAAATGCTAACACTGAAAGATGATAATAACAATCCTTTTGGTTAAAAATTGCCGGAAATCTTGCGCGAGCGATGCCGGAACATTACAATAAGATTCGTTATCGGCTTTCGCGCAGCACCGCGTGCAAAAAACAGCTGCGACCGGTTTCCGGCGGCCGATGGAAGGGAGTGAAATTGTTCCTCAGAGATTACGAGAAATCATTTTTGAAAAAAGATATTCCGGCGGGCATCATCATGGCGCTGGTGTCGATCCCGATTTCGATCGGCTACGCGCTGGTTGCCGGGTTACCGCCGGTCTACGGGCTGTATGGTTCCGTCCTGCCGACTGTCATTTTCGGCCTGTTGACGACGTCGCCGAGATTCTACTTCGGTGTCGACGCGGCGCCGGCTGCGCTGGTCGGCGGCATACTGTACCAGATGGGCATCGCGTATCAGTCGGATGAGGCGCTTCGCATCATACCGGTGATCACACTGGTGACAGCGGCGTGGCTTCTCCTGTTCCGGCTCGCAGGCGTCGGCGGATTCGTCCGCTTCATATCGACACCGGTTATGGGCGGGTTTATCACCGGGATCGGCTGCACGATCATTCTGATGCAGGTGCCAAAGCTGTACGGCGGGGACTCCGGACGCGGTGAGCTGTTTGAGCTTTTGAAGCATATCATCGAGACGGCCGGAGAGGGCTTCAATCTGCCATCTCTGGCGCTTGGGATCGGGACGATCGTGCTGCTGCAGGTATCAAAGCGCTGGATTCCGAAAGTTCCGATGTCCGCCGTCGTGATGTTCGTCGGAGCGGCGCTTTCGGCCGTTTTTCCGCTGAAAGAGGCGGGGGTCCGGATGCTTCCGAACGTTCCGGCCGGCCTGCCGCACCTGATTATTCCGGATATTTCGGTGATGCATGGCAGTGTGCGGCTGATCCTCCTGAACAGCCTTACGATCGCGCTGGTCATCCTTGCCGAGACGCTGCTTTCGACCAGAAATTACGCATCAAAATATGAAGATCGTATTGATAATAACC
>Ga0256406_1003578_pt1 | contig 19080 bp, 17 predicted proteins | sample RumenRJG_03DNA_FD_185986 | JGI IMG/M metagenome (GOLD analysis project Ga0256406, IMG submission 185986) | Bovine rumen microbial communities from Lethbridge, Alberta, Canada - RJG_03 | ecosystem: Host-associated > Mammals > Digestive system > Stomach > Rumen | place: Canada: Alberta | collected...
CACCTTGCAAAGAATATGTCGTAGCCCTCTGCGCCGTCGATCCTGCCCCATTCGATGGTCAGGCTCTTCTTGCCCGCTTTCACCTTAGCCGTGGGCGTGCCGCTTGGCTTGAGCTTATCGATGGTCTGATCGTAGGTCGCTGAGGCGATCTGGCTGTTGGTGAACCTTTCTTTTACCGCCATCGCTTTGATGGTAGTCGTGTCGGTTATGGTGATGGGTTCAGTGTATTCGTTGCTGGAAGCTGTCGGATCAGACCCGTCCGTCGTGTAGTAGATCGTTGCATCCTTTGTTGTACAAGATATCGTAATACTCTCCTGTGCACCGAAGTCTCCGGCTACAGGGCTGAATGTAGGAGTTGCGACGGTTCCAACATCTGTCTTCGCCGGCCAGTCACCGGGATCCCCAGTCGTATCGTACTGGAATCCCTTTAAGTGAGGATAATACCAGTAATTGGGTTCATCTTCTTTAATCTGCCAGGGGTTTTCTCCATCGTTGTCATCGAATATCATATAATCAAGCGCTCCCACCCCTGTCATTTCATCTGTGGGCAGACCTGTGACATTTGTAACAGTTCCTCTATCATAGTTTTCCCCTATGGGAAAAACTCCCGTGAGCAAATCGCTGTCATAATAGCAATTATTTACAGTTCCGTAGTTGTTCCAACCAATTACCCCGCCGACAAAATTTTCCCCACTTACTTTACCGGTGTTATAGCAGTTCGAAGCAGTGTCTTTTTCACCCATATATCCTACCACTCCGCCGACTTCATCATCTCCGCGTACATCGCCGGTGTTGTAGCAGTTGCTTATTGTTTCATAATTATATCCAACAACTCCGCCGACTTGAGCACGTCCACTTACCGCTCCGGTGTTGTAGCAGTTGCTTATTGTTCCTGAATTAAATCCAACAACTCCACCGACCCCTTCGCCACTTCCGCTTACATTGCCGGTGTTGTAGCAATTCTTCACAGTGCCTTCGTTGTACCCTACTACTCCACCGGTTCCTAGAACTCGCATGTCGATATTATGGTTATTTATGAAGTTAAAGTTATTGTTTACGATCCCAACATTTTTGATAACACCTGAAGAACCTCCAAACAAGCCAACAGCCGGCTCCGAATAATTATCAACTTTTAGACCTGTGATCGTATACCCCTGACCATCAAACGTGCCCCTATAGAGGTTCCAAAAATCAAAGTGGTTCGGATCTAAGTCATTACCTATGGGAGTCCAATTGCCTTTTCCTCTTGCATCGATATCCGCAGTCAATATGGCACAGGCGGCAATGTTTTGCTGGATCCTAGGATGATTTCCATTCACTACCTTAGCGAACTCCATCAGATCATTATATGTAGATATCTGATACGGATTGTATGCTGACCCGTCTCCCTTAATAGCACTTGCCTGTTCTGTCCCTGCGAACATCACGGCAATCCCGAGCAGCATGGCGAAGAATACCGTCATCGCGCTTATTCCAAATCTCTTTTTCATCTATACTGTCCTCCATTCTCATCATTTTCCTTTTTCTCTTCTGTAGCGGATCAGGATCGCTGTGATGGCTACGCCCACTGCAAAGGCAGCGACCGCAACAAGCACATAACCTCCCGCATCCTCCGAAAGCAGGGATGTTCCTGCATAGCCTGACCCTGTGATGTCGTGACCGCCCTTCCCCATCACGTAAAGAAGCGTCACCAAACACAGAGCCAGGGCACCGGTGGCGCCGCCCAACCCTTTCATCCACGTGGCTTCCCGTTGCCTTTTTAAGGCGTGAGCTCTGCTATGCATCAATTCCAGCCTTTCCTCAGCTGTTCTCATGGGTTTCATCTCCCTTTCTCAAGACATTTTCCCCTTCAAAATATAGCCTCTACATACATAGATACATCTACCCACGGAAACTCCCAATACTTTCTCAAAAAAAATATCTGGAAATTTATGCCAAAAAACCGGCTCTTTTCCCTGCAAGCCGGGACTCCTGTGACGGAAGGAGACCAACTATGTCAGTCAGCCAGTTTGTTGATAAGATCCCTGCCCAGGATCAGGACCACCAGAACGGTGAGCACGGGCAGTACGAAGCCGATCCGGGCGATATTGCCGCCCTGAGAGATCAGCAGATTATAGATGGCATGGAAGGTGACCGCCAGGGACAGAAGACCCGCCGTCCCTGCGAAACGCAGATAGAGTCTGTCCCAGAGATAGTAGAGCCCTATAGCCACGATCATCCCGGTGACCACATGCATGGCACCGGTCCCAAAGCCTCTGATGAGCAGGTGGGACAGCTGTTCCGAGCCTGTGTCCGTAAGATAGCAGACGTTTTCGAATGTTGCAAAGGCAACGGCGACCACCAGCATGATCCCTACGAGCTCTCTTCGTTTGGGTTCCATTACGATCAGGTAGAAAACTACAGGAAAAAGCTTCATGCCCTCCTCTACAAGAGGGGATATTTCGATGGATGCGGAGACCAGATCCTCTGCGTGGACCATGGCCAGGAAGGTGCTTATATACGAAGATACCAGACATGCGGTCATGCCCGCCAGGAAGAAGATCATCATTCTTCTCCTGGTCCCTCTCAGGCAGAGGACGGCGATGAGCAGGGGCGCAGCCAGGCAGATGTAGATGTTTTCTATGTAGTTCATGCCCTCACCACCTTTGCAAAAAGCGGCAGGATGGCTGCCATACTCATGGTAAAGAGCATGTCGACCCAGTAGTATGGGTTTTCGATCCCCTCGCCGGAGCTGAAGCAGGACACGGTCCACAGGGTGTATTCGATCAGACACATTATCAGGACCGCCGCGCAGAAGTTTCGCCTGAAACTTGGGCCTGCGACACCGGCCTCGCCGTTGGCGATCATGCCTCTTATGGAATTGAGAAACAGAAATCCCATGAGCAATGCGCTGATGATGTTCGCGAGGTAATCTCCCCACTGCATGTAAAAGATACACATGCCGATGACAAAGATGGGTATGATCCAGAGCAACGGGTGCCTGACCTGCGTTACCTTTTCACCCCCGACAAAACGAAGAAGGATGAGCAGGAACATGTAGGCTGCATACCATGCGAACTCGGAAACGTACGAGAGGTTGGGCGTTGTGCCTTTGAAAAGCAGGAAGAGGAGCCAGTAGAGATCACCGAGAAAAATGGCCGCATAGAAGAGAGCCAGAATATCCCACTCCTTTTCCTTCATTCTGTAAGCCTGAAGGAAGCAGATGGCGGAGCAGACACCTGTGACCGTCAGTTGCAGCACATTTTCGAAGATCTCGATCATACGATTTCATCCTCTCTGTCCATGTTCACCTGCCATTTTTTCAGACGAAAGAGGAACATGGTAAGGGCTGCTCCCAGCAAAAAGGCAACGATGCCTATGACTACATATCCCAGATAAGCCGTGTCTGTGAAGATGCTGCCGTAGAGACCGCCGGGGGTGGTTTCCGGCGGCAGTGTGCCGTTATGCGTTCCGGCGATCGACTGGCTGCTTATCTGTGGCATGAACAGTGCCAGTGCGATTATGAAGCAGGCACAGGCAGCTGTAGCCGAAATGCGGGCCAGGTTCGTTTTGATGGCCCTGTCCTTTTTTCTTATCTCGCCGGCTCTGGCGTGTAGGGCCGCTATTCTTTCATCACTGGTACGCACTGTGTATACCTTCTTTCCTCAGTTCTTCGCGCATTATCTTCTTTGCCTTTGCAAGGGAGTAATCTATCTTCCTGGTGTTCACCTTCATGACCTCTGCCGCCTGGGCGTAGGTCATCTCCTCGAAATAGATGAGCCACATGGTCTCCTTGAGTTCCGGCTCGATCCGGTCCAGACACAGATGGAGGATCTTCTTTCGCTCATCGTCCGTCACCCGCTCCTCGAGGTACTCCTCAGCGGCGGGCTCCGTGTTCAGATCGTCCAGACTGAAACTTCTCCGGTTCCGCATCCTGGTTGCGTGGCGGATGGCCAGGTTCCTGCCCGTCTTATATATGTATGCCTTGAACGCACCCTCCCCGATCCTCGGCCGCTTGGCCATGATCCTGGCGAAGGCTTCGATCATCATGTCTTCGGCATCGTGCCAGTCATGGGTGATCCCGTGAAGATAAAAGGTCAGGCTGTCTCCGTGCCGGATCATAAGCTGATCGTATGAAGCACTATCGCCCTGGAGGAAGGCGGCGTACAGGGCATCGTCTGTTTTTTTCGACGAATTCATGCCCATGATATTATTTTACCATATGAAGAAACATAAGTGATGTCATAACGGTTTATCCGAGAATTGCAGATCGACTTTACATAATGTATGCGGTAAACGACCTTTTTTCCGCTCTACCGCATACATACTCACTTACAGATTGTTCTGAGCTTCTGTAGCGTTGTAATTATTTATCGATCTTGCTGTTCTTTACAACAAATCCTCTCCAGAATGCCATAAAAACAGCTCATAAACTCTCAAAAGTCTTGTTAAAAAATTCACCTATGCGATTGCCTTTAAAAAAGACCCTTTACCGCATATTTTATTCTAAAAATCCTGCATAACCCAAGCCTGAAGCCGGTTATTCGCTCTTCAGCGCAATAACGGTGACGGAAACCATGATCAGGATCGCTCCAACGATCTGCAATCCCGTAAGGATCTTCCCGAATATGAAAATGGAAAGTACGACCGTTGTGACCGGCAGCACATTCTCAAAAGCGGATACGACTGTCGGGGAGAGATGGCCGATGGCGAACACATATCCGAACTGACCGACGATGATACATACGATGGATGTCGCGACAGTGACGAAGATGCCCATCGGCGTGATAGTGATAGGCGCATGCGCGATCCCCTGGCTGATAAAAGTAAGCGGGATCTGCACGATCACACCTGCCACGAACAGGCCTGTCAGCAGCGTCAGCAGATCGTACTTGTCGAACAGAGTTTTCGTGACTACGATATAGGCCACCCATAGGATCGCCGCCACAAACATGGCGACAAGCCCCACAGCGTTTACTCCCATGGGTTCCCCTCTGACCAGCATATAAACGCCCAGGATCGATCCCAGAACGCAAACCACCTTCAGCGGCGTGATCCTGTTTCCGTAGACGATGCGGTCACCGATCAGTCCGAAGATCGGGACGGTCGCCATGATCAGCGAAGAAAATGATGCCGAGGTCAGCCCGGTCCCGAGATTCTCCAGGGTGAAGTACAGCGACATGCCTATGCCCCCGGCGATCAGGATACGCAGCATATCTTGCCTTTGTATGCGCAGACCTCCCCGAAGCAGGAAGCAGGCAACGAGCAAAATCACCGTTCCTATGGCCAGCCTGCACAGAGTGAACACTGCCGGCGACATAAACCGCATCATGTATTCGATAGCGATGAAGTCGATCCCCCAGAGGAAATTGACACTGATTATGACCATTAACGGCTTAAGATTGGATTTTTCCATATGTTGTCCTTTTCCATGCGTTGTCCTTGCTATACAGTTTGCACTTAATGCGCCCTACCCCAGCACCTTCACAAAATCTTCCATCACATCCGATATTTCGATCTGCTGGGGGCATACCTGCTCGCACGCTCCACAGTCGATACATGCGGACGGACGTTTGTCCTCGGGAATGGCGGCCATGGCCATAGGTGCGATAAATCCGAGCAGCCCCGCCTTCGTCGTGAGGAGATGTTCGTTGTAGAGTTCTATCAGCCGAGGGATGTCGAGACCCTGCGGGCAGTGATCCGTACAGTAGTGGCATGCTGTGCACGGTACGGATCTCTCGTCTGCAAGCTGCCCTGTAACTTCCATTAGAGCTTCCATCTCTTCTTTCTGCAAAGGCAACTCTTCCTCGAAGGTCGCCACATTGGCGTGGAGCTGTGCTTCGTCGGACATTCCGGAAAGGATCACAACGACCTCCGGCAGGCTCTGCAGGAATCGAAATGCCCAGGCCGGGATATCCTCGTCAGGCCGAAGCGCTTTGAGTTTCTGTTCCTGTGTCTCGCTGAGTTTTGCAAGCTTACCGCCTCTGAGCGGCTCCATGACCCAGACCGGGATGCCGTATTCGGCAAGTAACTCGACTTTCTCTTTACCATGCTGGAATTCCCAATCCAGATAATTCAGCTGCAGCTGGCAGAACTCCATTTCATCCCCGTAGGCTTCGAGGAACTTCTTCATCGTCGGCAGCTCTCCGTGGGTCGAAAAACCCAGGTATCTGATCCTGCAGCCTGCTTCTGCTCCAACAGATGGTCCATGATGCCATACTGCGGATCCAGATACTGCTCGACATTCATCTCGCAGACATTGTGGAGCAGATAAAAATCAAAGTACTCCATTCCGGTCCTGTTAAGCTGCTCTTCGAATATTTCTTTTACCTTCGGGATGTTCGCCAGATCATAGCCGGGGAATTTGTCGGCGAGATAGTAACTGTCTCTTGGGTATCTGCGAAGCGCTTCACCCATGACTTCCTCGGAATGTTCCCCGTGGTATCCCCATGCGGTATCGTAATAGTTGATTCCATGGTCCATGGCGTATTCCACCATCCGCATTGTTTTTGGAACGTCTATTTTCGCGTCGTCCCCATCGATGACCGGCAGACGCATGGCGCCGAACCCCAGCTGCGATAACTCTATGCCCTTGAATTCTTTGTATTTCATCTTGTACTCCTGCTGCTCTCATATGCGTTATATAATATATTCGATATGATACCACATGTTCTTGACTTTGAGTCAAGATACACCTGTATATATCCTGTTCAGATCCGCTGGTCTTTTCGCTCATTCTGATCCTGGGCACCCTCACTCCACGTCCTTTAGCGCATCGGTCATAGGGATCCTGCGGATCTTCCTCATGAGGATGAGGCTGACCAGAGCGTAGCATCCTATCCCGGTAGCGATCAGCACCGGCACGCCCCAGGGGGCAGCATAGAATGTGAGCCATCCGTTGAATGAGCGCATCATCGCATAGTAGAGAACCTTGATCAGCCTAAGCCCCAGCACCCCCGACAAAACCAGAGAGATCACGCAGACAATAGCCGTCGCATGGTTGTAGAGGCGTCCCGCCTCCCTGTTGGTATATCCCAGTATCTTCAGCATCGAGATCGCGTAGGAATTCCTCTCCGTGACCAGCTTCGCCAGAAGATATATCATCAGTATAAACAACACGATGGAGAATATGAGGAACAGCCTGAAGGCACCGCCCATGGAATCCCGCAGCTGATTGGATGTGGTCAGCAGATCTTCCTCGGTTATGACGGTGGCGATCTTCGACTCGGGAACATCGGTCAGCTCCTCGTTGGCAAAGTATCCCGTATAGTAGTCATCATCCAGATCGAACACATCCCTGAACTGATCGATTGTCATGAACACCGCAAGACTGGCCGGATAGTCATAGACCCCGTCCACTTTGAATGTGTATCGTCCCGAGGTGAATTCCTCTGAGAGAAGGATCTCGCTTCCCGTCTCGATACCGTATTTATCCGCTAAACTGTCGGAAATCAGTACCCTGTCTGCCATGAGCTTTCTCAGAGCAGCGGTGTCAAGATATGCGGAATCCGGCTGGATCCCATAGATGGTCAGGTCCTCGTCCCTTTCGTTTTTAAGCGTGGTCATGGCATATTTTTCTGCCCCATGGACTTCAGTATCTACCGGATCTTTAAGAACATACTGATAGGAACAGAACTCCGAATCCATGATCTGATATTTAAACTGATCGAGCAGCGGCAGAAACAAAGATCCGAAAAGAAACACCACGCTGGACAGGAATATCCCCACAAAAAGAATCAGATATGTTGCCCTGTTCTGCAGGATCACACGCAGACGAAATCTGGCAGAAAACCCGATCCCGGGCAGTCGGATCGCCCTGCTCTGCCTCCCCCGCTTCAGATCCCGCCTGAGAAACTGCAGGGGCGAGAGGGACAGTGTTCTTCCGATCAGCAGTATCTCCACTGCGACCACCAGGGCGCATGGCACCAGCGTCGTCTTCACGAATGCCACCGGGTTCCACACCGTCACATATGTAGGCAGCGAATACGAATGGTAGTACATGTTCGCCATGGTGTACTTGAGGAAGGTGTATCCCAGGACATTCCCCAACACCGCCGCCGTCAGGGTCACGAGTACCGGCAGTATGATGTAGTGCAAAAGCAACTCTTTCCTTGTGTAACCCGAAGCACGAAGTGTGCCTATGGTCCTCGCCTCCTGTTCGATAGTTCCTCTTGTTGTAATGGCAAAAGCAAATGCCAAAACCACCGTCACGATGTACAGGAACCACTCGAACATGACCCTGTCTCCTCCCATATCTCTTCCCGTGAACTGGATCGCCTGGTTCTCCTGACGAGAGATGAACTCCTTGAGCGGCGCTTCTGTTTCTATCAGGTGCTTCTCGCTTCCATCATCGAACGGGCTTGATGACATAAGCATGTTCCAGACTGACGATCCCCAGGAAGTATCTGCTCCGAGCATGGAATTCTCGTAGACGACCTTCATAAGATCTTCGGCTCTGCCCCTCTGCTCATCATCGGTCATGCTCTGGTCCTCGTACCGCCAGGCGTAGCAATAGATGAGGCCGGTGGTGCTGAAAGAATCGAACTGCTCCCGTCCGACAAGAGCTATGCTGAAGGCGCTCGCATTGAACATCATGTCCGAGTTATTCTTGAACAGTGCGCTGTAATCGCCAAGGGCGACCATTCCCGTGACTCTAAGTTTCTGATCTTCGATCTCTATCACATCACCCACTTCGAGGGAATTGTTCTCCGCAAACAGCCGATCCACAGCGATCTCCCCGGGCGCGGCCGGCAGTCTGCCCTTCATAAGATCCGCTCCGTTGACTTTCACATCGGGATCCATCCTGTCTTCCAGGCGGTACAGACGGATGGTCTTCTGCTCCCCTTTGACCTCGGCCGCCTTGTCTTTGTAGAACATCTCGAAAAGTTTCACATCCTCTTCCTCGATGTTCTTCACAGCCTGCTTCGTCAGTTTCAGATCGCAGTTGAAATGGCCGTTCTCTATGGCATACTTATCGAAGCTCTCTTCGTAAGCGCGGAGCATGCTCCCATCTGCCACGAGAAATCCGGATACCAGTCCGATCATCATGGTCATAAACAAAAGAAGCGCGATATACTTGCCCAGATCTTTTCTGAGTTCTCTGGGTATCCGCTTCATCAGTGGGTTTCTTCTATTCTTATGCTCTATACTACCGCTCACGCTCCGCTCCTACCACTCGAGGTCCAGAGCCTTCGTCCTGGTCTCATTCCTGTACTCTTCCCGGATCTGCCCATCCCTCAGGATCACCACCCGGTCCGCCATCCGGCGGATGGCATCGTTGTGGGTCACCAGGACCACAGTGCATCCGTACCTGCTGTTTACCTCCTCGATCAGCTCCAGAATTTCCTTGGAAGTGTTGTAGTCAAGGGCACCCGTAGGCTCATCGCACAGCAGGATGTCCGGGTTCTTGATGATTGCCCGGCCGATCGCCGTCCTCTGCTGCTGTCCTCCGGAGATCTGATTGGGCATCTTCTCCCTGTGCTCCAGCAGCCCCAGCGTCTCCATCAGCTCTTCCAAAGGCAAGGGCTTCTTCGAAAGATACGCGCCCACCTCTATGTTTTCCTGCACAGTGAGATTGGGGATCAGGTTGTAGGATTGAAACACATAGCCCAGGTGACTGCGTCTGTACCCGGACAGATCTTTTTCGCTCATGCTGCCTATGACATCTCCATCGATAGACACCCTCCCTTCATCCACGGTCTCGATGCCGCCGATGATATTCAGCAGCGTGGATTTGCCGGATCCTGACGGACCCAGTAGAACGCAGATCTCACCGCGTTCCAGCCCGAAGCTTATCCCCCGAAGCACCTGGGTGCGGTTTCCGCTCTCTCCATATGATTTCGTGATGTTTTCCAGTTCCAGATACATGAGTCGCACGCCTCGATCGATCGTCATTCTACGTAGCAGAAGAGACCCGCTCCACTGGGTCTCCTCTGCTGAAAAGATGAAATAATACGGTAGGCACTACATAAGTTAGTCTTATCTAACTTATGGTTAGTATAGTCTAACTCTGCTCCTATGTCAACACTTTTTTCAGATTCTGTGTCAATTTTTTTAGGATTTTTGGAGCCGTAACCTTTTAGCCTTTTGTTTTAGCCTTCTGTCTGTAAAGATCTTCGTCCGCTTCTCGAAGCAGAGTTTTGGGGTTTTGTGAATCAGATGTGCATGTGGTCCAGCCTGCGGTCACGGATACCGGATATTTGAGCTGCCGGCTCCGGCTGGCTTCCTCAAGTTCTTCGTTTACTGCCCTGGGGTAATCCTCGGGACGGAAACTGCCTTCCGGCTCATAGTCAACGGCCACCACGAATTCATCTCCGCCGTATCTGGAGGCGAAGCGCTCGTATGGAATGGATCTCGACCTCAGTTTCTCGGCTATCAGCTTCAGCGCCGTGTCGCCTTCCGAATGTCCGTAGGTGTCGTTTATGGTCTTGAGCCCGTTGGCATCGATCACATAGAGATAAAACGGGTGTGCGTCGGAGGCCCTTTCTATCCTCGCCTCCAGATAGGCATCCAGGCTCCTTCTGTTGTCCAGTCCGGTCAGTGCATCCAGATTGCTCTGTCCCCTCTGTATAGTGATCATCATGAACACCATGCATATAGATATGGACGGCCCCACGACGGGAAGTCCGGTACTGAATATGAGCTGCATCATAGCCCCTGTGGCAGGAATGATCACATATGATGCGACGATGAGCAGTTGCCTTTTCCTTATGGGCGAACTCTCTCTGGATGCTTCGATCATGGCGTGGATGGCGGACACCAGGAAGTACATATAGCTGACGATCATCTGCAGGGCGAAAAAAGGTCCCCGCTGGAAGATGCCCTCATCGTTGATGAAGAATATCCATCCGAATTTTACCGAACCCAGGGAGAATACTGTCAGCACTGCCAAAGGCAACGCCATCAGGATCCAGAATCTTCTGGAATAACTGGCGTTGGGATCGATACGATATTCAAGGAAGCGGAACCAGTAGAATGCCATGGCTCCGAATCCGGCCGTATAGAGCGCATAGACTATAGCCAGCGGTATCTCCGGGCAGGCTATGATATGCCTGTAGGTGAGCTGGGTGAAGCAGTCGATCAGAAGCATGATAACGTAGACCCCTATCAGACATCTGAATGCAAACACCTCGCGGTTGTTGGCCATGTCAGAGCTCACCATGAAGAATATGATGATGCCCAGGATCGCGCAGATAATGTTTATCTCGAGATAAACAAATATGAAGTTAAAGAAAAAAACATCATTCATCCTGAGATGATTATCCCATCATTCGAGAAGATAATCAATGGTATATCTTCATGAGTAAGGCGGATACCCCAGCAACAGACTATTGGTGAGATGTAGTTGTCCGTGATATGATAAACGAAGAGGATATGATGAGGCAGTAATGAAGAATAAGCGTAGAAACAAAAAAATCATCGGAGGATCTCGCAGAGGGATACTGATCGCTGTGTTTGTCCTGATTTCATTTGCAGCAGGTCTCTGTACGGTTTTCGCGGGTACGTCCACTCCGGAATTCAAGGATTTTTCCGATCTTGCAGGTAAGAGAGTATCCATGCTTACGGGAGCTCCTTTTGAGGATCTGGTACGCAGCAAGGTGCCGGACGTAGGTGAGTTCTCATACTACAACAGCATGGCGGATATGATACTGGCCCTTAGAAACAATAAGACCGATGCGATCTTGATGAACAATGCGGTGGTGACCCTTGCCCTCAACCGAAACGAAGATATGGCACTGTTCCCGAAGGATCTTCAGGAGGGAGTATTCGGCTTTGCTTTTTCAAAAGGAGATCCTGAAGTGGATCGCTGGCGCAAAGCCAACGAAAGCATTTCGGATGAAACCCGAAATAAACTATGGAAAAAATGGACCGGATCCGACGAGGCGGCCAAGACCATCCCGAAGCAGGACTGGCCGGGGAAAAACGGTACTGTTCGTGCAGCTGTATGCGATTCGCTGGAACCCATGAGTTACGCCGGAAAAGACGGGGAACTCAAGGGCTTCGACATCGAGACGATCCTTATGATCGCCAGGAAGCTGGATATGCACGTGGAATTCACCGGAATGGAATTCTCGGCAGTGATGGCTTCCGTAGAATCGGGTAAAGCGGACATCGGCGCCGGTTCGATCATAGTCTCCGACGAACGCAGGAAAGCAGCCGATTTCGTGGAATACTATCCGGCGGCATTTGAACTCATCGTAAGAGCGAAGAATGCGAAGACTGCCAGCTCCGACAAAAGCGACAAGCAGACCGAGTACACATCTCTCGACGACTTTAAGAACAAACGCATCGCAGCGGTGACCGGACTGATACAGGGACCTCTGGCAGAGAAGATGATCCCTTCGGCAACGGTCAGCTATTACAACACTCATGCGGACATGCTTGCGGCCATGCGTCAGGGCAAGGAAGATGCCATGGTGGATCCGGATATCATCATCAGATATATGATGATCGAAAACGATGATCTGACATACCTTGATGATGACCCTCTGGCGGAAGCCTTCGAGACAGGGGCTATCTTCCCCAAAACCAGTAAGGGCGATGCTCTTCGGCAGGAATTCAACGCCTTCTTGAAACAGATCAAATCTGACGGGACCATGGATGAGCTTAACAGCATCTGGTATGGTAACGACGAGAGCAAGAAGAAGGTCAAGGAGCCTTCGGAACTGCCCGCAAAGCGCGGGACCCTTCGTATGGCAACAGACAGGACTCTGCCGCCGGCCATCTATGTCAGCAACAACCTGACAGCCGGTCTGGATTATGACATCGTCGTACGCTTCTGCGAGGCCAATGGCTACGGCCTTGAGGTCGTCGACATGAACTTTGGCGGTATCGTCGATGCCATCGCCTCGGATAATTGCGACTTTGCAATGGGCGGTATCGCTATGACCCCCGAGAGGAAGGAGAGCGTCAATTTCTCCGATCCGGTCTATAAGTGGAAATCTGTGATCGGATATCTAAAATCGGATAGCGACAGTGGATCCGGGTCATTCCTGGGCGCCATCGCAGAGAGCTTCAGAAAAACGTTTATAAAGGAAGACCGATGGAAACTGTTCCTTTCCGGTATCGTGACGACCCTGATCATCACGATCTTCTCTATTCTATTCGGAACTATTCTGGGATTCATCGTATTCATGCTCTGCAGGAAGGATAATCCCATAGCCACGAGGATCACACGCTTCTTCGTATGGCTCATAGATGGGATGCCCGTTGTCGTTCTGCTCATGATCCTGTACTATATCGTGTTCTCCCGGACAGAGATCTCGGGTACAGTCGTATCCGTCGTCGGCTTCACCCTGATATTTGCATCTTCCGTATACGGTATGCTCAAGGCGGGAGTAGGTGCAGTCGACGGAGGACAGCTCGAAGCCGCATACGCTCTTGGATACCCTGACAGGAAAGCGTTCTTCCGCATCATCCTGCCTCAGGCGATGCCTCACTTCATGCCGGCCTACAAGAGACAGATCACCGCACTCATAAAGGCAACAGCCGTCGTTGGATACGTTGCTGTTCAGGATCTGACCAAGGTCGGAGATCTGATCAGGAGCCGGACTTACGAGGCATTCTTCCCGTTGATCGCCGTAGCTGTGATCTACTTTATCCTGGCGGCTATACTGACCTATTTCGTAAACAAGGTTGAGATCCGGACAGATCCCAGGCGAAGAACACCTGAAGATATTCTGGAAGGGACGGAGAAAAAATGATCGAACTGATCCATCTTGAAAAGAGATATGAAAACGCTGTGCCCTTGAAGGACGTCAATGCTGTGATCAACGACGGCGACGTGATCTCGGTCATAGGGCCATCGGGTACGGGCAAGTCCACGTTGATACGCTGTATCGATCTGTTGGAACGTCCGACAGGAGGTAAGATAATCCTCGATGGCGAAGAGATCACGGCACAGGACTACGACGTTACGCTGGCCAGGCGCAAAATGGGAATGGTGTTTCAGTCCTTCAACCTCTTCGGACATCTGACTGTTATCGAAAACCTGATGCAGCCACAACTGGATATTCTTGATAAGTCCAGGGCGGAAGCATACGATGTGGGTCGGCAGCTTCTGCAGCGGGTCGGACTTACGGGGAGAGAACTGCAGTATCCTGAACAGCTGTCCGGAGGACAGAAACAGCGTGTGGCCATCGCCAGGACTCTGGCTATGGACCCGGAGGTCATACTGCTCGATGAACCTACCAGTGCACTTGATCCCACCATGGTGGGAGAGGTCCAGGCGGTCATCCGCGATCTTGCGCAGACAGGCAAGACCATGATGATCGTGACACACGAACTCAATTTCGCAAAGGCAATATGCAACCGCGTGTTCTACATGGATCAGGGCGGGATCTATGAAGATGGCTCTCCCGAACAGATCTTCGAAAACCCCCAAAAGCAGGAAACGAGACGATTCATACACAAGCTGAGGATCCTGGAACTTGTGATCGACAGCTTGGACTTCGACTTCGTTGGCGTGGGAACGGATATCGACCGCTACTGTCTGCACAACGATGTGCCCCCGCGGATCAGATACAGGATCAGACTTGCCTTTGAAGAACTGGCCACCCAGATACTAAAGGGCGTGCTGAAGGAAACACCGCTTTATCTGACCATTGAATACTCTCAGAAAAGCGATGAAACTCTGGTAACATTCGAATATGATGGCGACAGATTCGACCCGGCAGACTCCGAAAACAGTCTGTCCTACAACCTGCTCAAAGGATCCGTCAACGAACTGTCCTATGACTATGATCCCGAGGCAGAGCATCCGAACATTGTCAGTGTCATTTTATAGTCTCCACTCTTATCATATTGGTATTGCCTGCTACGCTTAGCGGCAGTCCGGCGCTGATGACCACCCTGTCGCCACAGGATACGAATCCTCTCTGCCGGGCTCCCTTCATGGCATCCTCAAGAAGGCTGTCCAGTTCACTGCTCTGACCCGTCATGACCGGATAGACGTTTCTTATCACCGACATCTGCCTCATCACCTTCTCCGATGGAGTCGCAGCTATTATCGGACGCATCGGATGGAATCTGGCCATCATCCTGGCTGTATATCCGGATTGGGTTATGGCTATCATTGCCTTTGCATCTATGTCGATCGCCATCTGGCAGGCCGCATGGCCTATAGCCGTCGAGAGGTCCACCTCTACGCCCTCGAGATCCTCCCTGTGGAGCAGTTCCATGGCCATGGCTCGGGGCGATCCCGCAAGATCCTTCTCGGCCTGGGTCAATATGCGGCTCATGACCTCCACCGCCCTGGCCGGATAGTTTCCCGCAGCCGTTTCTCCCGACAGCATTACCGCAGAAGTCCCATCGAAGACGGCGTTAGCCACGTCGGTTATCTCGGCTCTGGTAGGCGTCGGCTCCTCCACCATTGATTCAAGCATCTGTGTGGCGGTGATGACCGGCTTGCCCACCCTGTTGCATTTGTCTATGAATCTCTTCTGGATGCCGGGAAGTGTCGCAAAGTCAACTTCCACCCCCATATCACCACGGGCTATCATTATCCCGTCGGATAGTTCCAGGATCTCATCGAAGTTGTCGACGCCCTCCGGATTCTCGATCTTGGATATGATCTGTATATCCCTTCCTCCGTTTTCACCGAGGAAGTCTCTTATTTCCCTTATATCCTCGCCCCTGCGCACGAATGAGGCCGCGACGAAGTCCATATCCTCTTCGATAGCGAAGAGAAGATCCGACCTGTCCTTTTCGGACAGAAACTCCATGTCCAGATGCACGTCGGGTACGTTGACCCCCTTCCTGGTGCTCACCGGTCCGGAATCCCTCACCTGACAGATGATGTCTCCTCCGTCCACGGACTCCACATCCAGTCTGATTTTACCGTCATCGACGAGGATCCTGGTCCCGGGTCCCACCAGATCGGCAAGTCCACTGTATGTGATCCCGACGCCTTCCTCATCTCCCGGATGGTTGGGATCTCCGTAGAGCACGAAACGTCGGCCCTTGATGAGCATGACCTCACCCTCTCCGAAATCACCCAGACGGATCTCCGGGCCTTTGGTGTCCAGGAGTACTGCCGCCGGCAGATCCATTTCATGGCACACCTGCCTGTACATACTGATCCTCTCAAGGTGGGTCTCATGTGTCCCGTGGGAGCAGTTTATCCTGGCCACGTTCATTCCTGCGGCCACCATATCCCTTAAAACCTCAGCCTCGGTACATGCCGGACCAAGTGTACACACTATCTTCGTTGCCTTTGTCATATATCCTTTTCTTCCTCACATATTCTCTTTGAATCCTCTGAGTTTCTTCCTCACGAGGATGTAGTGTATTATCCCGATCCCAACGATCACCGGCGATATGAACATTATTATGATCCCCAGCCTGATTATGGTCTCATCATTGACGAACTCGAACATCCCAATGCCTGCAGCGAGAACGCCTATGGCCGTTCTTACATATGCCAGAAATGTCTGGGAATTTGCCAGCGCCGTCCTCTCAAGGGCCATTGTGGTCCTCTCCATTGCCATTGCTGTGCGTTCAGATGCCATGGCCGTGCGCTCACTGGACATCTCCGTCCTCTCATAGGCCATTTCGTCCTGGTTCAGTTCCTTTGGTATCTCTTTGAAATCCATCTTGAAATCGTCTCCTTTTACCCGAATATTATACATCTTAATTGGTCTTTGTCACAAAAAAACTGGCCAGATTCGGATTGTAAATGTCGGGTTTTTTGGATATAATTTTAGAACTAATGGTTTTTGCGAACCGAACTGTTTAAGAAAAGAAGAAAAGGAGAATTAGTATGGAAAACAGTGGAGGAAGACAAGAGCTACAACGATCCCTCAACATGAAGGACGTTTTAGCGCTCGCTTTCGGTACCATGATCGGTTGGGGCTGGATAATGCTCGCCGGTTCGTGGGTCGGAAACGGAGGCTCTATCGGCGCCATGATCGCCTTTGGATTTGGCGGAATCATGGCTATCTTCGTAGGATTGACCTATGCAGAACTTACGTCCGCACTGCCCCTGTCAGGCGGTGAACTTGTATTCTCGTACAGGGCCATGGGATACAACGCATCCTGGTTCACAGGATGGATGATCACTCTGGCATACCTGGGTGTTGCTGCGTGGGAAGGCCCGGCACTGGCACGTGCGCTGGAGTTCCTCTTCGCAGGCGTGCTGCCTCAGGGTGCAACTCTCTGGACTATCCAGGAATCGGATGTTACAACTACATTCCTGCTTATCGCCATCGTAGGCGCTGTCATCATGACTGTTGTCAACTACAGAGGTGCTAAGGCATCGGCTGTATTCCAGACAGTCGCTACGGTAGCAATGGCGATCGGCGGTATCTCATTTGCCATCTGCGGTACAGCTACGGGATCGCTGGATAACTTCCTGCCCCTGTTCACAGACGGCAAGGGCTTCGTAGCAGTCATGCTGGCTGTTCCTGCCATGTTCGTCGGATTCGACGTCATCCCGCAGGCAGCCGAGGAAATGAACATTCCTCTCAACAAGATCGCTAAAGTCCTTATCATTTCGATCTGCATGGCAGCCTTCTGGTACTGCCTGATGATCTTCGCAGTAGCTATCTCCACACCGGGAGATGTCCTCGATGGATTCGTCAGTGACGACACTGCTGTTCCTGTCGCTAACTGCTTCGCATTCGCCATGAACTCGCCCGTATTCGGCAAACTCATGATCATTGCGGCAATGTGCGGTATCCTGACATCCTGGAACGGATTCGTCGTCGGTGCATCCAGAGTTCTGTTCTCAATGGCCAGAGCCAGGATGCTGCCCGAGATCTTCTCGAGAGTACATCCCAAGTACGGCTCCCCCGTCGGAGCAGTTGTCCTGGTCGGCGTATTCACCTGCCTCTCACCGCTCCTCGGAAGAAGCGCTCTGGTATGGTTGGTCGATGCTGCTGCATTCGGTACAGTCGTGGCATACTTCATGGTATCACTTTCCTTCTTCGTACTGAGAAGCAAGGAGCCCAACCTGAAGAGACCCTTCCAGGTCAAGGCCGGCACCTTCGTCGGTGTCATGGCCATGCTGGTAGCCCTCTTCTTCCTGTGGCTGTATCTGCCCGGACTCGGAAGCCCTGCTCCGCTTACGGGAATTGAATGGGGACTCTGCGGAGGATGGATCGTCCTCGGTGTCATCTTCTTCATCATCAATAAGGCCAGCAGAAACGGCAAGGCCACAGCTGAAGAAGTCGAGTACCTCATTTTCGGTGACGACTATAAGAGATTCTAAGGCTTTTGTAAAAAGGCAACGAAAAAGAGGATCGGCTTCGCCGATCCTCTTTTGATGTGAAAACTGGAGCGCTTCTTTCCGTCACCTTACAGCAGTTCCAGCAGCTGTATCGGTTCTTTGATTATGTGATCCGGGGCTTCCCCTTCAGGAAACTCCTCTATGGATCTACCTCCCAGGGTAATGGACCAATCCACAAGGACCGATCTGACTCCTGCATTCCTGGCACAGAGGATGTCATGGATAGTATCCCCGGTCATTATGGATCTCTCGGGGGTAGACCCAAGCTCCTCGAGAGCCATCTCTACGCAGAGAGGATCCGGCTTGGGCCGGCTGAGTTCATCTGCCGTGACCACGTATGAGAAGTACCTGTCCAGATCGAAGGCATCAAGAGCCTGATCCGTCGTATATCTCAACCGGGAGGTGACCATGGCCATCTTATATCCTCTGTCCCGGAGCGTGTCGAGAAGCTCCCTTATACCTGGCACCAGCTTTATCTCGGACAGGAAATTTTCCCTCTGATAGGATCTGTACACCGCCAGCGATTCCTCAAGAGGAACATCGGGGAAAAGATTCTTCATCGTATAATCCAGGGTCTCTCCAAATGTGCCCAGGATCAGATCCAGATCACCTTCCTCGCCTCTGAATGTCCTGAAGGTGTGCTGCCAGGACTGGATGATCACATCATTTGTATCCATTATGGTCCCGTCGAAATCGAAGAGGATCGTATCCGTTGCCTTTGTAAGATTCTCAGTCATATTTGTCATAGCATTTTCTTGTATGATTAGTCTGAGGCTAAATCATACTCTCCTTTCCATTTTTGCTGTTTGTGTCATAATGCATTCAGATACTGTGGACTTTTGATTTACATTTTGTAGCTTTGACTACTTGATAGG
>Ga0256406_1003580_pt1 | contig 19073 bp, 12 predicted proteins | sample RumenRJG_03DNA_FD_185986 | JGI IMG/M metagenome (GOLD analysis project Ga0256406, IMG submission 185986) | Bovine rumen microbial communities from Lethbridge, Alberta, Canada - RJG_03 | ecosystem: Host-associated > Mammals > Digestive system > Stomach > Rumen | place: Canada: Alberta | collected...
CAACGGGCTGAAAATCTACATGACCGTCAATAAAGAAACCCCTCGCCTGCAGACTTATATTGCGGTCAGGGTTGGCTCGAAGAACGATCCTCACGAGACGACGGGTCTGTCCCATTACCTTGAGCATCTGATGTTCAAAGGCACTGAAAGCTTCGGAACTTCCGACTTCGCAGCCGAGAAACCGAAGCTGGATTCAATCAAGGCCCTGTTCGAGGTCTACAGGACCAAAACCGACCCTGAGGAGAGAAAGGCGATATATCACCAGATCGACTCCATCAGCTATGAGGCATCGAAGATTGCCATACCTAATGAATATGACAAATTGATGTCAGTCATAGGCGCTCAGGGGACAAACGCCTTCACTTCCAACGACATGACTGTCTACACCGAGGACATTCCTTCGAATCAGATAGACAATTGGGCGAAAATCGAGGCTGACAGATTCATGCATCCTGTGATTCGCGGATTCCACACTGAGCTGGAGGCGGTCTACGAGGAGAAGAACATGAGCCTGACAGAGGATCTGAGCAAGTGCCTGGAGGCCATCGACTCCGTTCTCTTCAAGAACCACCCTTACGGCCAGCAGACGACTCTGGGGACGCAGGAGCATCTGAAGAACCCTTCCATAGTCAACATCGAGAATCACAGGAACTATTATTACGTGCCGAATAACGTGGCGATTTGCGTTTCCGGCGATTTCGACCCGGATGCGTTCGTGGCCACTATCGAGAAATATTTCGGCGACTGGAAGCCTAACGAGAACCTCAAAGATATGGAGGCAATGCCGGAGGATCCCATCACTGCCCCTGTGCACAAAACCGTGTACGGCAATGATGCGGAATTCATGGTGCTTGGCTGGAGAGTGCCGGGATCGAAGGATTTCAGGAACAGCGAGGTGGGAGACCTTGTCCGCTCCATTCTCTACAATGGCAAGGCTGGACTGTTCGACCTGAACCTATTGCAGGCCCAGAAGATCAATTCTGCCTTTGCCGTGAACTATTCCCTTCCGGACGAAGGACAATTCCTTCTTCTTGGGTATCCTCGCGAGGGCCAGACGCTAGATGAGGTGCGCGACTTAATGCTGGGAGAAGTGGAGAAATTGCGCAAAGGGGAGTTCAGCGACACGCTTATAAAGGCTACCATCAACAACTACAAGCTTAACGAGATGCGTCAGCTTGAAGATAATGACAGCCGTGCCATGATGTTCGTGAACTCATTCATCAATGGTTCCAGCTGGAAAGACGACGCCCGGCAGCTGTCCAGAATGGAGAAGGTCACGAAGCAACAGATCGTAGACTGGGCAAATGAATATCTTGGAGAGAACAATTACGTCGAGGCGTTCAAGTTCGTCGGCGAGGACAAGAGCATCGAGAAGATCGCTGCCCCTGCTATCACCCCGATAGAAACCAATCGCGACAAGCAGAGCGCTTTCCTGAGGGATATTCAAGCCGATTCCGTGAAACCTATCGAGCCGGTGTTCGTGGACTATGCGAATGATATGACGAAGAAGACTTTAGAAAAGAACATCGAGCTGCTTTACAAGAAGAATGACATCAATGACATCACCCAAGTCAGGATGATTTTCGACATGGGCAGCCAAAACGACCCTCGCCTGCCGCTTGCCTTGGATTATCTTTCTTATCTTGGAACTCCGTCCCGTAGCGCAGAGCAAATCAACAAGGATTTGTACGAACTGGCTTGCGATGAGGTCCTGTCTGCCAGCAATGCTGTTTCGACCATCGGCATCACCGGACTGGATGAAAATGTCGGGGAGGCCCTGGGCATCATTGAAGACAGAATCTTCAATGCGATTCCTGACACTGCAATTCTTTCGAAGCTGAAATCGGATGTCCTGAAGAGCAGGGCTGACAACAAGCTCAATCAGCAGTCCTGCTTCTCCAATATGTGGAATTACATTCGCTATGGGGCTGAATTCGTTCATAAGTTCACATTCACGAACGATCAGATCATGGCGCTGAATTCCGAAGAACTTCTGGATGCAGTCCGGAATCTGTATTCTAAGCAGCACAAGATCATTTATTACGGGCCTTCCGATCTTGCTAAGGTGGAAGGCATGCTCAAGAAAAACCATAAGATCGGGGAGAATCCGGCTCCGCTGGCTAAAAAATATCCTCAGCCGATAGCCGTAGACGAGAGCAAGGTGTACATAGTCCCATACGATGCCAACCAATTCTATTACCTGCAATATTCCAACAGAGGCGAGAAATTCGATGTCTCGAATGACGCTGTCGACAGGCTGTACAACAATTATTTCGGAGGCAGCATGAATGGAATAGTATTCCAGGAGATGAGGGAAGCCAGAGGGCTGGCATATTCGGCTTCGGCACGTTTCGTGGAGCCATATTCATCGGACATCCCATATGTTTTCTTCGCTTACATCGCTTCTCAGAACGATAAGCAGAAGGCCGCAGTCGAGGGATTCGACAAGATCATCAATGACATGCCTGAATCTCAGCAGGCTTTCGACGTGGCGAAGACTGCGATGATCAATGACTTGCGTACTGCGAGAACGACGGGCATCGATGTCATATATTCTTACCTCGACCTTCAGGATCTAGGGCTAAGCGAAGACAGGAACAAGGCTATTTTTGAGCAGATCCAGGCTCTCACCCTCGATGACGTGAAGGCGTTCCAGCAGAAGTGGGTCAAGGACAGGAAATACATTTACGGCTTTCTGGGCGACCAGAAAGGCTTCGACATGGACTTCCTGAATACCCTCGGTCCAGTACAGACCCTTACCCTCGAAGAAGTCTTTGGTTACTAGGCTAAGACTCACATACTAATCCAACGGATCCGGAGCCATGCGTACATCGAACGGCTTCGGATTCGTGTTGAAGTCATTTATTATAAAAATAATTATTATATTTGTAATAAATTTTTAGCTGCTATGAGTAAATTATTGGTAGACAATCCTTTCGTTATAGGTAAATATATTTCTGATGATTACTTCTGTGACAGGGAGAAAGAAACTGAGTTTCTGTATAAGCAGATCGTCAATGGCAGGAATGTCGCCATGTTATCTCCACGGCGTATGGGCAAAACTGGTCTGATCTATCATCTTTTCGGTCAGAAAGAGGTTGCCCAAAGGTATCATGTTTTTTTTACTGATATTTATGCTACTCAGACAATTGAGGAATTTGTCTACTCACTCAGCAGTGCAATATACGTGGGGCAGCGAAAATCGCTCAAGAAACGATTCTGGGACTTGGTCAAGTCTTTGCGCCTAGCCTTCAGAACAGATGCCGTTACTGGAGAGCCTGAATTAAGTCTCAGCTTAGGGGACATCAAGGAGCCGGAAAAAACGTTGGACGAAATTTTTGAGTATCTGGAATCCGCAGATAAGCCATGCATTGTGGCGATAGATGAATTCCAGCAGATTGGCAGCTATAAAGGAGTCAGAGCAGAGGCGCTTCTCAGGACGAAGATCCAGCAATGCCGGCAGACCCATTTCATTTTCGCTGGCAGCAAAAAACATCTTATGGCGAACATGTTCAATTCCCCTGCCAAGCCATTTTATCAGAGCGTTATAAGCATCGGCATCAATCCTCTTCCGAAAGATGCCTATGTCAAGTTCGCAATTTCTAAATTCAAAGAATATGGCAAAGAAGTTGAACCGGAACTTGTCGGCATGGTGTATGACCATTTCGATGGAGTTACGTGGTTTGTCCAAGTTATTATGAATGAGCTGTTTGCCATGACGGGTCAAGGAGAGACCTGCAAGACGGCCAAATTTGATGCGGCCTTCCAGAATGCGGTGGATGTCCAGGCAGTGAATTACGAGCAGATTCTCTCTAATCTTTCGCTGAAACAGAAGGCTCTCGTCCAGGCGATTGCAAAAGAGGGAACCGTGACGGGAATCACAAGGTCGGGGTTTATAAAGAAATACAATCTGGATTCTTCAAGTACTGTCCAGTCGGCTCTGCGCCCTTTGGTAAACAACGATATAGTTCTGCAGGACGGCAACGCCTATCGCCTGTACGATTACTTCTTTGCCTCTTGGCTCAAACGGTGATTCTAGGATTGGCTGTTATCTTAAGAAGCATGAGAGTATGTCCATTAATGCTTAGCGCCATTGTTCTGGCCTCCTGCGAAAAGCGCAAAATAGCGAAAACAATGACTGACTAAAATTCTGATATTCGCAATTTGCGCATTATATTTAAAACGTTCAAGTCGTATGACCTTATGAATAAGTATATAGGACTCATCCTCTTTTCATACGAATATGCGAATAAATTATTGAAGTGATATGAAAGAAAAGACAATCATACCCCTAATTGTGGATTTCAAAAGGAATAATTAATTTAGTGACAATGTCTGTTATGAAATCAATAATGGCGCTTCTGGTCGTAGTGGCCTTGCCGGCAGGATCTGCTGCTCATCAAAGATCCGATTCCGGGAATGGCCTTTCCGCCTGTTGGAATGTGTCCATGTACGGAATTGCGGCGAGCGAGAAGTCTTTGCCTTTCTGGGCAGTGACAAATAAAGGAGGTCTTTTTCCAGATGCTCGCGGAGGCATGATTGCCGGTGCTGCCGATTTGCGATATGGCTTTGGCAAAGGCTGGACTCTCTATGGCGGGACGACGCTGGCTGCCTCTTTGTCGCAGAATGCTGCTGTCTTTGCTTCGCCTGCGGTTGAGGCATACGGTTCTTCATCCGCCACCCATGATGCCTTCTACGGCAAGGTTGGGCAGCTTTATGCGGGGATTGGCTGGAAGGCTTTGAGGCTGTATCTGGGGATGCGGGATAGAACACGTTGGTTTGAAGAATCGATGTACTGTGCCAAGCCTTGGTGCAGTGATGTCGCCTGCGCTTTGCCTGGATTCCGTGGTGCCTCCGACAGGAGCAACATTGCGGAACTTTCCCTCACCGGCGGCGACATGATGTGGACTGGAAACGCTCGCAATGCGCCGGGCTATAATATTTATTCTGAATATATTGACGTGCCTTGGACTAAGGGAATCCTAGCATTCAGGTTCAATTACGCTGACTACATATTCATAGATGACAGGTATGTAGACAAGGCTCGTCTGCACGACAAGTCTTTGTATTTCAGGGTCAGATTTAGCGAGAGGGTTGACTTCCAGATGGGCCTGGAGCATTTCGCCACGTGGGCAGGCGACAGCCCGAAATATGGGTCTCAGCCGCATTATTTCAAAGATTATATGAAGGTTGTGCTGGGCAGGAGCGGGGGCAGTGGTGCCACTGCGAGTGACCAGGCTAACGTGCTTGGCGACCATAGAGGTCGCGAGTTGTTCCAGCTAAACTGGCGGGCGGAGAAATTCACGCTTCTGGCAGCCCACGACAGGCCATTCGAGGATGGCTCAGGGGTGCGCTTCAAGAATTTCCCCGATGGAGTGACAACTATTGGCATCTCTTTGAGAGACAGGGATAAATGGGTGACCGACGTGCTTTATGAATATGTCTTCACTCGTTCGCAGTCGGGTTCGGTGCATGCAAGGCCTGCCACCGAGGAGGAGCTTCGCAAGAAGCCTGACCGGCTTTATCGCTACCTTGGCGGAAGGGACAACTATTTCAACAATGGGGAATATGCTTCCGGCTGGACCAATTATGGTCGCACGATGGGGCTGGCGCTGATGACTCCGATGCCTGTCGGCAGCGATGGAGTAGTGCTTGGAATCGCCAATAACCGAATCCGTGCCCACCACATCGGCATTGCTGGCAAGGTGGCTCGTAAGGTTCCTTACAGGCTGAAGGCGACATATTCAATTAATTACGGCAATTACACTCAGCGCATCGAAGCCTTCAAATCCGCTCCAAAGCAATTTTCCTGTGCGTTTGAAGTTAATTTCCCGAAATTCAGCAAGGCATTCCCTTGTCTCGTTTCCGCTGGAGCCTACATAGACAAAGGCAGTCTCTACGCCGACAACCTCGGCCTCACCCTCCGTCTCACCTTGGCAGGCCACAACTAGACATCGCCCATTCCCGCAATTTTCCTTATCTTTGAAAAAGTTTTCAGGCGGAATATGATAAAGAACATAGTTTTCGACTTCGGCGGAGTGCTTCTTGACTGGAATCCGAGGTATCTTTACAGACAATATTTCAAGACAGAAGAAGAGATGGAATATTTCTTCGCCAAGGTTGGCCTATACGACTGGAACGCCACCCTCGATGCAGGAAAGCCTTTCGCAGAAGGAGTAAAGGAGTTGCAGGATAGGTTCCCTGAATATGCTAAGGAGATTCAGCTGTTCGACGATGAATGGCGGCGTACCGTGAAAGGATGCTTCCCGGAAAGCGTAGCTCTTTTGAAGAAGCTCAAAGCCGACGGATTAGGAATATATGGCCTGTCGAACTGGTCTTGGGAGAAAGCCGAGGGGCTGATCAAGGAATATGATTTCTTCAAGCTGTTCGACGGGATGGTGATATCCGGAATCGAGAAGGTCAGCAAGCCTGATCCCAAAATTTATCAGATTCTCTTGAACCGGTATCATCTGAAGGCAGAAGAATGCGTGTTCATAGATGACAATGCTGCGAACATTCAGGCAGCCGATGCGTTGGGATTCAATGCCATCGTATTCGATGACATTCATAATGTGACTGACAAACTTAAATCCTTAATATCATGATCAGATTAAATGTTTTTTTCGAAGTTAATGAGGGCGTGACCCCGGAGCAGGTGAAGGCTGCTACCGCAGAGATGGTTTGCGATTCAAGGACTCAGGAGGGCAACGTCTCCTATGATCTTTTCGCCAGCACAAGCAGGGAACGCGTCTACCTGTTCTGCGAGACATGGAGAGACCAGAAAGTCCTGGATGCCCATGGTGAGAGCAAATCATTTGCGGACGGCTGCGCCAATCTCAAGAAACTGATGAAAGGGGAGTGGAAACTTGAAAAATTCGAGTTCTAAGCCAATCCCCACGCCGGCTTAGCTCTTGTGCCCGACGCTTCATATCATGGTTTTACATGTGCATTTATGAAGTTGTTGGTATATTCAATCAACGCAATGAATTTTTTGGCAAAATGCTGTTTTGTGCCGGCATTGATGAAGACGGATTTGCTCTTCCCGTTTTGTGTCAAGGTGACCATGTACAAAACAGCATTGCCTGAATTTTCCCCATCTGTGAAGCCATAGGCATCTTCCATTTTAGGGATGTCGCTGCCGCTGATTAACTTGCGGAATTCGTCGAATTCCGATTTCGTCGCGATGCCTTCCTTCTCAACCGGACTGTGTTTTCCCTCAAACCGGTCGAAAAAATAATTTTCCCGCGTGATTGCATAGCTCGAATCGGAATTCAGCTGAAATTCCACTTTGAAGTTGCATACGCTTTCCATGCTGAATTTGTAAGTGAAATCCTTTGACACCGTACTTACGTTGCAACCGCAAACCATCAGGGCGAGTAAAAAGAGGGTGAATGAAATATGTTTTCCCATGACTTAAAACCATGAAAAGGGAGGATTATCTCCCTTTTCATGGAATTTATATGAATCATTATTTCCACGGAGCCGGTTGCTCCAAGTAAGGTTTCCCGTTCTCGTCATTTCCCATCGTTTGTATCTGAGTCTGAGGAATTGGGAACATCGTCTTACTGGCATCTAGTGAAACTGCCGCACTGAATTTGGCGAACAGATAGCCTTTCTCGAAATCAATATAATCTTTGATTTGTCGTGCCATGTATTCGCCGCCCCATCGCGCCAAGTCGAACCAGCGTTGGCCTTCCATCGCCAATTCCAGCTTTCGTTCCATCCGGACAGCTTTTATGCATACTTCTTTGTCTGTGAATGCTGGATGCGAGGATGGATACTCTTTGACGAGGTAATTTGCTGCGGGAGTGCCATCCGGCAGACGTATGATATTTGCGGGAAGAGCTGCGCGTCTGCGGATTCGATTGACCATTTCCATGGCTTCCGAGGTTTTTCCGTCGTTAGCCAGGCATTCCGCATAAAGCAGTATCATATCCCTTAAGCTCAGGTATTGCAGGTTCATGGCCGATCCTGGCGCCCAGCCGGCGCTCAACCCTCCTCCGGCCAGCCCGGCATCCAATTCTTTTTTGGAATATACGTGTTTCTTCGGCATGAAGAATCCTCCGTTTCCCATGTCTCTTACCCAGTTGTTCTTCGGAAGTCCCCAATCTTTATAAGGAACGCCGAAACGTCCGATGGCAAAATCCAGACGCGGATCTACGAGGGCATCCGTATTGAGCGAGAGCGGGGCATCCTGTTCTGTTGACGGATTTTTGACTGACACATACGGTGCGTTCCTGTAGGAATTGTCCAGGAAAGGCAGTCCGTTCGCATCCACTTTAAATGAATTTGCCAATTCATAGGAAGGTTGATAAAAACCGCAACATCCGCCAGGAGAGCCAGAGCCGCCATGTGGATAGCACAGCGACATTCCGGTGTTTGCGTTGTTCAAGTCATTGGAAAACTGAACGGCAAAAATGGATTCTTTGCCGTTTTCGCGATAGCTGTCGAAATTGGCGTTCAAATCATCTTCCAATCCGTATTTCAATGCATTTGAAGTCTGTCCATTTTCGATGACATCTTTCAGGATAGGTTCTGCGGAAGCCATGTCGCCTTTCTGCATCAAAATTTTCGCCTTCAAGGCTTTGGCTGCCCATGAATTCGCTCTTCCCGCCAAATCCTGTTTTTCCGGCAGGTTGGCGATGGCAACATCTATGTCGCCCAGTACTTTCGGATAGATGTCGATGTCGTTATGTATTTTGGGATCGTCTTCCAAAATGGTATCGTCTACCCATGGAATGTAAGGTCCGAACACCTTTATTCCTTCAAAATAAAACAGTGCCCGGAGAAAATACAATTCTCCCTTTCTGGTTTTCATGAATGTCTCCGGCAGCTGGTCTTTCACTTTTTCCATGGTCTGCAAGGTGATATTCACCCTCTTTGCGCCCTTATAGATCCAAATCCACTTTTGATTGAGATAGTTGTTGTTAGATTGGACGCTATACTTTTCCATGTCGTTCAAGACGGATTGGTCGTTGGCGTCGGAGCCTTTATTGGCGTCACCTCCGTACATCCCTCCGAATGTCCAGTTGAAAGGACTAGCTCCCCAACCGTCTTCGGTGAGGTTCGCATAAGCGGTCGTCGTCAGCAGGTCGATTCCAGTCTCGTTCATCAATGCTGCTTGATCGATGCTTCCTTGCGGTGCTTTGTATAAAAAATCTTCTCCACAGGAACTAACCGAAAGAGCGGCTGCTCCAAGCAGTAGCAATATAATAATCTTTTTCATTGTGCAGCTATTTAAATGATTTAAAATGTGAAGTTTACGCCAAAGAGCAAACGCATGGTCGTAGGCCAGCCACCTCCGTCGATTCCTCGGCTGAGGTCTGCTCGGTTGCCTGTGCCTGTTTCCCTGTTGGTGATTTCAGGATCCAATCCCTTATATTTCGTGAAAGTCAAAATGTTCTCGGCTTGCAGATAGATGCGCAGGTTGGAAATGGTTGCCTTTTGAAGCCAGGATTCTGGGAAAGTATACCCGATGACAAGATTTTTCAGCCTTAAGAATGAACCATCTTCGATGTAGTAGGAATTTAGCACCTTTCCAGTCCAGCCGTCCTGTGAATCCAGTATTGGCAATTTGGCTTTTGAATTGTCGGCTCCTGGTTTCCAGGAGAGATCACGCATCCTGGTAGACCGGTTTCCTCCAAACAGCGGAAAGTCCGTGAAGTATTTGGTATTGTTGAGAATGTCGTTCCCGATGGTAGAATACCAGAACATGGTCATATCCCAGTTTTTATACTTGAAGGATGCGTTTAATCCAGCTATCAGATCGGGATGCGGACTGCCGATGACCGTACGGTCGTTCATGTCTATCTTCCCGTCGGGCTCTCCGTTCTCTCCTCCGCCCAGATCGGCATACTTATACTTTCCGACGTATTCCTTCGGCCCTGGTTTGTCAGGGTCCAGCAAGTCTTTTTTGGTCGTATTATACGGCACAGGAGAATTCATTACGTCTTCTTCATTCTCATAAAAGCCGATGATCTTGAAGCCGTAGAATTCCGATATGGAATGTCCTTTGATGGTGCGAGTCTCTCCTACGTCGAATCGGTCTCCATACCCCCACAAAGCAAAGTCATCCGAGTCCGCCAACCGCAGCACAGTATTTTTATACGTGGATAAATTGAGTCCGACGTCCCAGGAAAAATCGCCATGGTTGTCCCTGTAGTTGAACGTGAAATCGGCACCGACGTTTTTCATGTCGCCGTAGTTGATGTATGGTTTTCCGATTTCGTCATTTGCCAATGCGGAATAGGCAGCTTCTATCAACATGTCGGAGGTCTTTTTGTGGTATAAATCCAATGTCGCGGAAAATCTTCCGTTCAAGAATGTCGCATCGATTCCGATATTGGCCATTTTGGTAGATTCCCATTTCGTGTCTTCGTTGCCGAAACGTCCCAGCCTGTAACCCAGAGTCGTACCGGAGTTCGCTCCTCCGAGATCATAATTCGTGGATTGAGGATAGGTCGTGAACTCCATCGCATAATTGGTGGTCCTGATCATTTCAGAGTTTCCGGTGATTCCATATCCTGCCCGAAGTTTCAGGTCGTCCAGCCATCTCTTCGTGCCCTTCATGAAATTCTCTTCCGATATGCGCCATCCCAAAGATGCAGAAGGGAAAACTCCGTATCTGTTTTTCTTGGCGAACCGAGAAACTCCGTCCCGGCGTATGATTCCGGTAATCAGGTACTTGTTATCAAATGAATAATCAGCACGTGCGAACACGCCAAAGAGCGCAAATTCTCCATTGAACGACGAATCGTTTTCCCTGAGGTCGTTTCTTTCTCCCATTCCCAATGTCCAAGTGTTGACGTTATCTTCATAGAGGTAGCCGTATCGTCTTCCGCTCATGCTGTGTCCGAGGCCGTCGCGGATGGCTTCAGACCCCAAGACCACATTCAAGGAATGGATGTCGCGAAATACTTTATTGTAGGTCAAAGTATTTGTCCATACCCATCTGAAATTGAATCCGGAACCTTCTTCCAGGTTGTTCGTTCCGGGACTTTCAGAAAATTCCGGATTCTTTTTGCTCATCCGGTAATAGTAATTATTCGTGTAGTCCACTCCGAAACTCGTCCGGAACGTCAGTCCTTTCATTAGATCTGCTTCTCCCCAGACATTTCCGAAAACCCTGGAGTTGCTCCAGTAATTGTCTTTATCGCGGTAAACCATCGCGATAACGTTCTGGAAGTTGCCCGTACCGGTGATTTTAGAACCGGCCCAGTTCCCGAATTCATCTTTTACCGGAACCCAAGGGGAGGCGCGATAGGTCCATGAATAAGGCGTGGATTCGTTGAAGTTAGTATTCAATCCATCGTCTTTCGTCCATGTATATTGCAGATTTTCTCCGAAGCGCAGCCAAGGGCGGACATCGAACGAGGAATTCAGGCGCGTCTGGTATCTTTTATAATAAGAGTACTTGACCGTTCCCTGCTGGTTGAAATAATTCAAGCCTATCAGATACCGGCCTTTGTCATTGCCCCCCGATAATGTCAATTGATGGTTCTGAATAGGTGCTACCCGGTCCAGTTCTTTCCACCAGTCGGTGTCGGAGAAAGGCACCATCTGATTGTCAGGGAATGAATAGTTCTTTATGTCTTGATTTTCTCCCTTTGCTCCGGTTACCGTCAGATAATTCGGAATATGTGGTTCCGGATATTGCCCGAACTGCGGATGATAAGGAATGGCCTCGGCTTCAGGGACTCCGCGTATCAACATGGCGTTGCGCTGTGATTCCCATTCCAGTGCCAGCCTGTCCGCCGAATTCAGCATATCATACCGCTTGGTGGTTTTCTGAATGCCATAATAGGCATCGTAAGTTAATTTTGGCCGTCCCGTGCCGATGCCTCTCTTGGTGGTGATCAGGATGACGCCATTGGCAGCTTGCGCCCCATAAATTGCAGCCGAGGAAGCATCTTTCAGCACCTGCATGCTTTCGATGTCATTCGGGTTCAAGCTGCTTAAATTCTGGTTACGGGTGGATACTCCGTCAATCACATACAGAGGGCCGTTGTCGTTCACCGTATTGATGCCTCGGATGCGAACCATCGTCGCAGAACCAGGGGAACCTGTTTGTCCAACATACACGCCGGCGGCTTTCCCCTGCAGCTGCTGAGTAGCGGAAGATCCGGTGCTTGACAAAAGGTCTTTGGCTCTCACCACGCTCACCGATCCGGTGATGTCTTTCTTGGCTTGCGTTCCGTACCCCACGACAACCAGTTCTTTCAAGCTGTTTGCGTCTTCTTGCAATACGACTGTGAAAGTCGTTTTGTCTTTCGTGTCGATCAGCTGATCTACATAACCTAGATAGGAAACTCTCAAATGAGAGCCAGGGGTGATTCTCAAAGAGAAATGACCGTTTTCATCGGTGGTCGTGCCCGTTGTCGTTCCGTCTTCGACGATGCTTGCGGCGATTAAGGCTAAGCCGTTTTCGTCCGTTACTTTGCCGGTAACTGTTTTCTTCTCCTGCGAAAAAACGTTCCCTGCAGAAATCGTGAAAAGACAGCATAAGAGCAGCAAAAATGAAATCTTTAATGTAAAGGGTTTCATAACATATTGAATTAAATTATCGAACCGGACCGAATCGGCTGAGCCGATCGATCTGATTATTTTCAATTTATCTGACAGTGGCGTCATGCGGGCGCAAACAGCTGAAAAACAAATGATTAGTTTAGCGTTCACCAAGCTGGTTGTCGGCATTTAAGTCAAAAACTCCTTGAGGCTATTTAACTTACAAGTCTCAAACAACATGGTTTTTTTCGTTGACAAATGATTATGTGGTCGTTTGTCTCTAATTATGTGGTAGCTTGTCACCGCCAAATATAATGAAAAAAAATTAATGTAGCATTTCCCCCGATTTTTTTTCCACGGATGGACTCTGGGGCGTGAGCAAGGAGCGTATGCAACTTGTTGATTCTCATATCGTCCTAGGCGAGTATTGCTCACGCCTCGTGATTTTTGGAGGCGTGAGCAGAAGGTTTTGTAAGTCTTTGATTATCAATTGCAATTTTGGCTACATTGCTTATGCTAGGTGAGCCGGGCAGTTAAGAGGGGACATCCGTGGTGTCGGACTACGGCCTGCGGTATCGGTTTGCGGTCTACAGCGTCAGCTGGTGGCCGCGGTAAAAGTCCAGAAGGCTGGCGGAGTAGAGGTACTCGTAGCGGGCGCGGACCAGCGTGGATTCTGCTGACAGGTAGCTGTCCCGTGACTCGTTGAATTCAGTGATGTTGGCCTTGCCGTTTTCGTATTTCGCAAGCATCAGGTCATAGGATTCCTTGGCGCTGGCCAGGGCATCGGTGCTGGAACGATACTTCTCCTGAGCTGCCACGGCATTGTAATATGCCTGTTGTATCTCTTTGTAAAGAGATTTTTTTGCGCTTTCGAGCTGCAGCTCCTGATTGATTTTCGATAGCTGGGCGCTGCGAACCTGGTTGCGGTTCTGTAATTTATTGAATATGGGAACAGAGAGGCTCAGCCCTACGTACTGGCTGAAATTATGCTTCATCTGATCTGCGAATGAATCATTGTGGGCTCCGCTCAGAGTATAGTAGTTCGTGCCGATTCCTCCGCTCAGAGAAATTGTCGGCATGTATCCGCTCTTTGCGTTTTTGATGGTCCAGTCGTAAGCCTTCAGCCGGAACTCCTCGGCTCTGATCACAGGCTTGGCAGTCACTGCGTCTGCATAAATGTCGTCGGGGCTCGGCAAGAGGAAATTTTCGATGTCCCTGGACGGCCTTACGACAGAGAATCCTTCGGGATTATGCAGTTCCAGCAGCTGGCTGAGATCCAGCAGGGCGATGTTCAGGTCATTCCTTGCCTGGGTGGCGTTCAGCCGGCTCTGACCCAAGGCGGCCTTCTGCTGTGCGACTTCCGAAGCGCTAGCCTTGCCATTCAGCTCCATTTCAGAGAGCCTGTCCACCTGCAGAGAGTCAATTGAAACCTGATTCAAAGCTACGTCCAGCAATTCCATGTCGTAGAGAATCTGCACGTAAGCCTGTGCTACCTGCACCCTGATGTCATCCTTGGCTTTCTCTAAATCTTCGGTCGCCGCCTGCAAATTCAGCTCGCTTTCCTTGATGGAATTGCGGATTCTGAGGCCTTGGAATACGGGAACGGAAGAACCCAGGCTGAATCCCGTGGAAGAGGTGTTGTTATTTGAATATGTATTCGAGGAAGTCAAGCCTCGCCCGAATGAGAAATTCTCGTTGACGGAGCCGTTCAGGTCTGGCAGCCGGCTGTTCTTGGCAGTATTCAGAGCTATTTCCTGATTCTTCCTGTGCAGGTCCTGCTGCTTTATGGTTATGTTGTGGTCAATGGCATAGCTGATGCAGTCTGACAGCGACCAAGGGCCGGAATGAGCCGCCTCCTGCGCGGATGCGAGGGACGGCATGGCGCAAAAGGCTGCCAGGATGAATGAATATATTATATTCCTAAATTCCATATTCATTATTTTTTAGTCTCGATGATTTTGTTTCCGCGAACCTTGTCTCCACTTTTCAGTCCATTCTTTATCTCGACATCCACTCCGTCGCTCAGCCCGATGGTTACCGGAGTGCGCTTGTATGTGCTGTCTTTGCCCATCAGGTAGACGAAAGTTGAATCGCCGGAGAATTCCAGGGCTTTCTCAGGAATGGTCACCACGCTGTCGGCATGGTCCAAGATCACCTTTGCATTTGCGCTGTAGCCGGAACGAATCATAGACCCCTCTTGTGGTTTCACGGCAGCCTTGATTTCGAATTCTTTCGTCCCGTTGTTGTCCGTGGCCTTAGGGGAGATGTATTCAAGAGTGGCTTCGAATTTCTGATCCTGCAGGGCTCCGATCGTGATTTCTACGTTAGTGCCTTCTTGGATTTTCCCGACCTCGGTCTCATCGATCCTGCCATCGAATATGAGATCTTTCATGTCGGCCACAGTGGCTATCGTGGTGCCATCGTTGAAAGTGTTCGCTTGGATGACGGAGTTCCCGACCTTCACGGGGACGTCAAGTATCAGTCCGGTGATGGTGGAGCGGATGAGCGTCGAGGAAGAGCTTGCGTTCTGCTTCGAGACGCCGGTCCTGACGACTTCCAAGGCATCCACGGCAGCATCGTATTCCTCTTTAGCCTGTTCGTAAGCCTGAGCGATCTTGTCATATTCGTCTGCGCTGACCAGTTTCTTGTCGTATAGGGCTTTCTCCCGCTCGAAATCGGTCTTGGCTTGCTTGCGGTTGATTTCCGCGAGACGCACCCTGCTCTGCGCAGAACTCAGCGAGCTCATCTCGGGGATGACGTTAACCTTTGCGATTATCTCCCCTGCGGTGACGTTCTGGCCGGGTTCCTTATAAAGCTCGGCGATGATTCCGCTTATCTGCGGCTTGATGTTCACTTCGTTGCGAGGTTCGATGGAGCCGTTGATGAGCGTAGTCCTCTCAAGGGATTTCCTCGTAGCGGTGAGTTCTTCGTACTTCTCTTCCTTTGGCTTGGACCTTTGGTACAAGTAGACGAAAGTTCCAAGGAACAGCAATGCTATGAGCGCTGCGATGATGATTCTGAAATACTTTTTCATATTCATTAATATTTATATTCATATAAGTTCCTGACTTTCGTCAGGATGCAGCCCAGGGTTACTCCTCTCTCATCGCATCCACGGGCTTTATCTGCATCGCCCTTGATGCTGGAGCGAGCCCTGCCAGCACGCCCAGAGTAATCAGTCCCAGCAACGCCAGCAGAGCCTGCCAGAAGGTCACTTGGAACTGAGCCGCCATGACCCCGTCCTTGGTGAATCCCAGCTCTACCATTCCCAATATCATGACGGAGAATATGATGCCGAACATTCCCGAGACCATGGTCAGGGTTATGCTTTCGGCTATCACCTGAGAGATGATGGTCTTAGGAGTCGCCCCGATGGCGCGCCGGATGCCGATTTCCGTAGTCCTCTCCTTCACGGTTACCATCATGATGTTCGATACACCGATGGCTCCTGCCAGCAAAGTGCCGATTCCTACCAGAAGGAACAGCAAGTCTAGCCCTTTGAACAGATTCCTCACGAAGGTGAACATGCTCTCTATGTTCAGGCCGACGATGGCTCGCTTGTCATTGGGAGCGACCAGGTATTTCTGCTTCATCATATTCACGCACTGGTTCATGACTTCGCTGGATCTGTATTCAGGCTTCACCAGAACCATCAGCCCCCATATCCTGTCGCCGCGATTGTACAGCCTGGCCATCACGCTCATCGGGCAGAACACTCCTCTGTCCGAGCCTCCGTTTATGTTGAAATTGCTGCTGGTCTGCGCCACTACGCCTATGATTTCGTAATATATCCCATTGATGGATATGAATTTGCCGCAAGGGTCGCCGCCGCCCGGGAAAAGGGTTTCGTAGACGCGCCATCCTATCGTCGCAACCTTGCGACCCTCGGCGTTGTCCATGTCGTTGATGAACCGTCCGTATTTCATGTGCTGAAACTGGATCCTGGAATAATCCGAGGTGACGCCTTGGAAATTCACCCCATTGTACTTATTCGTTCCGTAAACGGCTTGCGCCCCCCATTGAGACATGGACGTGGTGGCGAGCTCGACTCCTTGGATTTTCCTCAATTCATCCATGTCCGCTGTCCTGAACATTATCTGCCTGCCCGACTTGAATCCTCCATACGGCTTGGTAGTGATTCCATTCATCACGATCACGCAGTTCGTGGCGAAATTTCCCATGTCCTTGGAGACCATGCTTTTCACGGCCTTGCTTCCGCCCAGCAGGACCAGCAGCATGAACATGCCCCAGAACACCCCGAAGCCGGTCAGGAATGTCCTGCTCTTGTTGCGTCGCAGCGTCTGCGAGATCTCTCTGAATGCGTCTATGTCGAATTTCATATATTCACTATTTAAGTTCATTGAGAGCCTCAATCGGCTTTACCTTGGCGGCCTTCCTGGCAGGGAAGAAGCCTGCCAGGACCCCAGCCACGATAAGCACCATGGTAGCCCCTATTGCTACCCCGACGCTAACAGTCGAATCCTTGAATATGTACATTCTCTGGACGCCGATGTCCAGCACCTGCTGCCCGATCGTGGAGTCCATTATCTGGCAGGCGATTATGCCGCATATCATGCCTATATAGCCGAAGAATGCGGTTATGACTATGCTCTCGACTATCACGAGCTTTATTATCGACCATGGGGTGGCGCCTAAAGCCTTCCTGATGCCGAATTCGTGGATGCGCTCCCTAACGGTGATGAGCATTATGTTCGACACTCCCACGACTCCGCTGAGGAGGGTGAACAGGCCTATTATCCAAAGCATGGTTTTTATGATGTTCATGACTTTATTCACCTGCAGGTTATCGATGACGCTGTTTGAGATCCACAGAGTCCTGTCATCGTCAGGAGCGTAACCGTGAGCGTTGTTGTAGTCTTTCTTATATTGCTTCATGAAAGCCTCATTGGCCTTCTCCGTGTTCAGCCCGTGGTACGAGAATATGATGGAATACATCTCGCTGCCGTAGTAGACGTCCGAGAAAGTCGTTGACGGAATGTCCATCTGCATGAGGTCGGCATCCATGTTGCTTTGGAACACGCCAATTACCTTGTACGCCAGATGCCCGACTTTGATGTACTGCCCGATTATGGCGAGGCTGTCAAGAGGGGCGGGGAGAAACATCGCTGCGGCATCATCTCCGATGAATATGACTTTTCTGTGCAGCCTGATGTCCAGCTCGTTTATTTTTCTTCCGGCTATGATGTCCCTGTCCCTTGCCACATAGTGCACGGGACTTATTCCGTTGATGCCGACGTTGCTGCTCATGTCGCGGAAGCTGGCCGTGTCCGATCTCCAGTAATCTGCGCTCACTGCGTCTATGACATCCTTGTAGTTTTCCTCAGTCCTCTCGGCATCGAACTCTTTCAGCTCGGTCCAGGTCCCCTCGTTAATTCCGTTGTAAGCCTTGCTGGTGGATCCGCCATAAACCTGCATGGTGTTCACGTCTATGTTCCGGTTGTTGTTCACAAGAGCATTCATCAGGCCGCCTCCTGCGCCAAGCAGGGCGATGAGCATGAATACGCCCCACGCCACCGCAAACCCCGTGAGGGAAGTGCGCAGTTTGTTCTGCTTCAAGGTGCCGATTATTTCATTGAATATGTCGAACATCGCTCCCTTATTTCATTATGCTGTTTTCTCCGAACGGAGAAGCATTGTGATCTACGTTATCCTCGACCTTGCCGATTATCCCGTCTTTGATATGGATGATTTTATTCGTCTCGTTGGCGACCCCGCTCTCGTGCGTCACGACGATCATCGTCACGTCCTCCTCCTTGTTGACGCGCTTGAGCAGTTCCATGACTTCCAGGCTGGTCTTTGAGTCAAGCGCCCCAGTGGGCTCATCGGCTAAGATTATCCGGGGATGAGTTATCAGAGCCCTGGCGATGGCGACTCTCTGCTTCTGGCCTCCGGACATCTCGTTCGGGAAATGCTCTGCCCAGTCGGTCAGGCCCATCTTATCGAGATATTCCATTGCCTGATGATGCCTCTCGCGCCTTCCGATGCCTCTGTAGAACAGTGGCAGCTCCACATTCTCGACGGCGGTCTTGAAGTTGATGAGATTGAAAGACTGGAATATGAAGCCTATGGTGTGGTTGCGATATCTGGCTGCTTCTCTTTCGCTCAGCCCCTTTATCAGCCTGCCGTCCAGCCAGTATTCGCCGGTATCGTAATTGTCGAGTATTCCGAGGATGTTCAGCAGAGTGGATTTCCCGCTTCCAGAGGCACCCATGATGGATACGAATTCCCCTTTCCCGATTTCGAGATTAATGCCTTTCAGCACGTGCAGCGGTTGAGCTCCGAAATATGTTTTGTTTACGTCTTTTAGTTCTATCATCATGAGTCAGTCGTTTTTAGGAATAACGGACTTTTTATAAATACGCTGGATTTCGGGAAATGTAACAATGGCATTTTAAAGCGCCGATTACTCCCGACTGCAGCATCTTCGTGGAATTGGCAAAAGATGCGGTATTTAGTGAAATTGTCTTGATAACCAAATAGTTTATCTTTGTCGGCAAAGATAAACTAATATTGGCTCACGTGCAAACGTCCGGGTATAAATATTTAAT
>Ga0256406_1003582_pt1 | contig 19070 bp, 12 predicted proteins | sample RumenRJG_03DNA_FD_185986 | JGI IMG/M metagenome (GOLD analysis project Ga0256406, IMG submission 185986) | Bovine rumen microbial communities from Lethbridge, Alberta, Canada - RJG_03 | ecosystem: Host-associated > Mammals > Digestive system > Stomach > Rumen | place: Canada: Alberta | collected...
ACCCTCTCTGACAACGCCCGCAAGTTTACACCCAAGGGAGGAAACGTCACAATCAGTGCCTCAGAAGCCGACGGCTACGTGGAGGTTTCAGTCAGTGACACTGGCTGTGGCATGACCGAAGAAGTCTGCACACATGTATTCGACCATAAACCGCTCGCCGATGAGAGCGGTTCTGCTACGGGGGCTGTGGAAGGGCATCACGGATTCGGACTCATGAACTGCAAGGGCATAATAGAGAAATACCGCAAGATGAGCCAAGTGTTCTCAGTCTGCGACATCGGGGTCGAAAGTGAACTTGGAAAAGGTAGCCGTTTCTACTTCCGTCTGCCCAAAGGACTACGGAAGGCACGCAACTTTGTCGTTCTCCTCTGCTGCATCATGGCTGGCTCTGTAAAAGCACAGACACATGAATCCCTCCTTGAGAGAGCCGGTGCCTTTGCCGACAGCGCCTACTTCAGCAACATCAATGGCAACTATCACCGTACACTCGAGTTTGCCGACAGTTGCCGCCACTATCTGAACAACTTCTGCAAACAATCAATGCCCGGCATAAAGAAGCTGATGGTGGAACAGAGCAACAGTACCGAGACACCGGCTGAACTGCAGTGGCTGCACAGCGGCTTAAAAACCAACTACAACGTTATCCTCGACATTAGAAATGAAAGTGCGGTAGCCGCACTGGCACTTCACCGATGGGGGCTCTACACCTATAATAATAATGTATACACACAACTTTTCCGCGAGCTCAGCGCTGACAGCTCGTTAGCAACCTACGTCGGTGTGATGCAGAAGTCGGAAAGTAACAAGAATGTAGCCATCATCATCCTCGTCATCATGCTCGGCAGCATCTTCCCGGCCTTCTATCTACTCTATTATCGACATCGGCTTTATTACCAGTTCAGCGTCGACCGCGTGGGCAGCATCAACAAAGTGTTACTAAGCGAAGATTCGGCCGAGATGAAGCTTCAACGCATCAACGATTTGTGGAACAAAGAGGCAGGGTCGGGCTATCCACAGTTCTCACAGCTCGACGACATCGTTGGCCAAATAAAGAAAGCCCTTCAGGAGAGTATCGAAGCCAACAGAAAGCAATCGCTCGACTCAGAGATGGCTGAAGACGCTCTCAGCCGAGCTAACTTCGAAAACGCACGTCTGCACGTAAGCAACAGTGTACTTGACAATTGCCTCTCCACGCTAAAGCATGAGACGATGTACTATCCTTCGCGTATCAAACAGCTCATCGATGGTACAGACAGCCACGTTGAAGCTCTTGCTGAACTCGCCCATTACTACAAGGATCTCTACACCATTCTGAGCGCTCAGGCCATGAGACAAGTCGACGTGGCTCCACGCCCCGACCATACCACCATAACCTATATGCTGGATTTGCTGAAACGACTCAACGGGGGCACAGCACCGGTCTGCGAGGAGACACAAGCAGCCGACGGTTACGTAAAACTCCGCTTTACGATGCCCGGATTGCGACTGACCGACAAACAGCGCCATGAGCTCTTCACGCCTGAGACTATCAACCTTGAATGCATGCTGCTTCGACAGATGATTAGAGAAATCGGCGAAGTGACCAACTACAGAGGATGCGGTGTGGAGGCTCGAGACGGCGGTGAAGGAACAACTATCATAGAAATTGTAATCACAGAAAAGATATGGACAAGTTTAAAGTAATCATTGTCGAGGACGTGCCTTTGGAGCTCAAAGGTACTGAGGGAATCTTCCGCAATGAAATTCCAGAGGCTCAAATCATTGGTACGGCAGAGAATGAGACCGACTATTGGCGCCTCATCAAGAAAGAACTCCCGGACCTCGTACTACTCGACCTCGGATTAGGGGGCTCAACGACGGTAGGCGTCGAAATATGCAGACAGACCAAGGAGAGCTATCCCAACGTGAAAGTGCTTATCTTCACGGGCGAGATTCTCAACGAGAAGCTATGGGTTGATGTCCTTGATGCCGGATGCGACGGTATTATTCTCAAAAGCGGAGAGCTGCTCACACGAGGAGACGTGGCAAGCGTGATGAGTGGCAAGCGTCTCGTGTTCAACCAGCCGATACTGGAAAAGATTGTGGAGCGCTTCAAACAAAGTGTCAACAATCAGATTATGAGGCAGGAAGCGCTCGTCAACTATGAGATTGACGAATACGATGAGCGTTTCCTGCGTCATCTTGCCTTGGGATTCACCAAAGAGCAAATCACAAATCTCAGAGGTATGCCTTTTGGCGTGAAGAGTCTCGAGAAGCGCCAGAATGAGCTCGCACAGAAGCTCTTCCCCGATGGCAACGGCGGCATAGGCATCAATGCCACGCGGCTTGTCGTCAGAGCTCTGCAACTACGTATCCTCGACCTCGACAACCTCCAACCGGATGAAGAATAAGCTGGCCGCATGGACGGCTCTTGTATTAGGCCTTTTGCAGCTTGCGGTGATTCTCGTGTCGTGGATAGCCAGTGCCGCAATGCCCTTCTCCCGTGTGAGGTCGCTGCTCGGGAGCGAGGGCATCAGGTGGTTTTTCGGCCATTTCACCGACAATCTGCTGTCTCCTCTTCTGGTGTGGATAACCGTGATAGCCATAGCCGTCGGGACTCTCGACCACAGTGGCCTGACAAAGGCTGTGCGACACCCTAATCTACTCAACATGAGGGAGCGCTTTGCACTGCGGTGTGTGGCCATGGAATTACTGGGCTTTGTCGCCGTCATGCTCCTGCTCACCACCCTGCCCCACGCTGTACTGCTAAGTGTCACGGGCCGTCTGTTCCCCGGCAGCTTCTCAAACAGCATCATTCCCTACATCGCTTTCACGCTTTGCTTCGTAGGTGTCAGCTACGGCATACTCGCAGGACGCCTGCGCTCACTCACGGAGGTGATGCAGAGCCTGAGCTGCGGCATTGCACAGACTGCACCTCTATACCTTATATATATATTAGGCATGCAGCTCTATTGCTCCGTGCTGTTTGTCTTCCCCCTTTGATAATCTGCAACCCTTTATCGTATTATTTTACTGACGATGTCAACAAAGAACAAACGTATAAGCATTATTGCACTGAGCGTGATGGTATTGCTTCTGCTCATTATTACAGGAGCCAGCTGGTACATGCTCGATTACTCTCTGAAGCCTCAGGTTAACAAGGGTAGAGACACGGAGGCCATTTTCAAGAAGGTTCGTACGGAATATCCCTACCTCAATCACTGGCTCGACAGTCTGACGACAGTCCATGCCATCCACGATACCAGTATCGTAGCTTCTGATGGCGACCATCACCATGCCGTCTATATTCGTGCCCCGCATAAGAACAACCGTGTAGCTGTGGTCGTGCATGGCTATACCGACAACTACGTGATGATGTTGCCGATTGCTAAGATTTATGCCGATATGGGCTACAACCTGCTTTTACCAGACCTTCATGGCAACGGCAAGAGCGACGGCAATGTTGAGCAGATGGGATGGAAAGACCGCATTGACGTGATGCAGTGGATGGACATGGCCAACCGTCTTTTTGCCGATTCCACCGGACATACTCGCATGGTGGTGCACGGTTGGTCGATGGGGGCCGCCACTACAATGTGCGTCTCAGGAGAACAATTGCCGCCTTACGTACGCTGTTTCGTGGAGGACTGTGGCTATACCAGCGTATGGGATGAGTTTGGCGGACAACTGAAGGAACAGTTCTCACTGCCCGAATTCCCCATCCTCTACTCGGCCTCTCTGCTCTGCAAACTCCGCTACGGATGGTCGTTTGGCGAAGCTTCACCTCTGAAGCAAATTGCCAAATGCCACAAGCCCATGCTATTTATCCACGGAAGCGACGACGACTTCGTGCCCACATGGATGGTATATCCTCTCTTCAAAGCCAAACCCGGAGTCAAACAACTCTGGGTGGCGCCAGGCTCGAAGCACGCCCGCAGCCTGCACGACCACGTGGCTGAATACACTCGACGAGTGACCGATTTTGTAGAAAAATATAACTAATTGCGTCGGAAACTAACAGTCAGCAGGCTTGAGGCTAACGACAAAAAGCACCCGGACAGCTCGCCGCGCTCTCTGCACGACAGCTGTCCGGGTGAATTCGTTATCAATGAGTCTCCGCAAGAACCTTCATGAACTCGTCGCCCGTGATGGTCTCCTTTCTCAGAAGAATGGCGGCGGCGGCATCCATTTGCTTCTTATGTTCTTCTATCATCTTCACAGCCTTGTCGTGGGCCTCCTTGATGACGTGGCTCACCTCGTCGTCGATAGCCTTTGCCGTCTCATCGGAACATATCAGGCTCGAGTTCGCACCAAGATATTTGTTGCGCTGCTCCTCAAGCTGCATCATCCCAAACTTGTCGCTCATGCCATAAGTGGTTATCATGGCACGAGCCAGTTGAGTAGCCTTCTCTATATCGTTGGAAGCACCTGTCGTACATGTACCGCACATCACTTCCTCGGCTGCGCGTCCGCCAGTCAGCGTAACAATACGGTTGAACAACTCGTCCTTGCTCATCAGATGCTTCTCCGCCGCATCCACCTGCATCGTGTATCCCAAAGCACCGCTCGTCCTTGGAACAATGGTAATCTTCTGAATAGGAGCTGAATGAGTCTGAAGGGCTGCAACGAGAGCATGGCCTATCTCGTGATAGGAGATGATGCGTTTCTCTTCGGGTGAAATCACAGCCCCCTTCTTCTGCTCACCGGCTATCACCGTCTCGACACTTTCCTCTATATCCTCAGTATCCACTTCTTTCTTGCCAAGCCTCACAGCACGAAGGGCAGCCTCATTGACAATATTGGCAATGTCGGCACCACTCGAGCCAGCCGTAGCCCGACCCACTTCGTCGAGATCGATAGGGCCATGCTTGACATCGCGTAAATGGACCTTAAAAATGGCTTTTCGTCCTTCGAGATCTGGCAGTTCCATGATAACCCGGCGGTCGAAGCGCCCCGGCCGAAGGAGTGCTTTATCAAGACTTTCCGGACGGTTGGTAGCTGCAAGGATGACCACTCCTTTTGTAGCATCGAAACCATCCATTTCTGTAAGCAACTGGTTGAGGGTCTGCTCACGCTCATCGTTGCCCATAGCCTGGTCACGGCTCTTTCCGATAGCGTCAATCTCATCGATAAAGATGATACAAGGTGCTTTCTCCGCAGCCTGACGGAAGAGATCGCGCACCTTGGCGGCACCCATACCGACAAACATCTGGACAAACTCAGAACCGGAGATTGAAAAGAAAGGCACATGAGCCTCACCGGCAACAGCGCGTGCAATGAGCGTCTTTCCTGTTCCGGGAGGACCTACGAGCAACGCACCTTTAGGGAGCCGCGCACCTAAAGCCGTGTATTTCTTGGGGTTGTGAAGAAAATCGACCAACTCCTTCAAAGTGGCTTTAGCCTCGTCCTGACCGGCTACATCGGAGAAGCGCGTCTTCACATCGCTTTCAGCATAGACCTTCGCTTCCGACTTGCCCAAGGAGAGGAAGCCACCACCGCTGCCTTTCATCATTCTGTTGGTTCCGGCACGCCAAATCCAATAGAAGATGAGGCCTGGCAAAACCCACCATATGATGAAGTCCACGAGCGGAGAGTCCTTCCTCGGTGCTTCCTTCGTTATCGAAATATGCCCGTTCTTGTTCGGACTCTTCGCACTGAGCAGTCTACTGATGAGCTGAGGGTCGTTGACCTCTGTTGTCTTATAAGTAGCCTTCGCCCCTTTCTTCGTAACGATGTCGTAGTAGATATAACTGTCCTTCACAGCAACCTTGGAGACCTCTCCCTTGTCGACATGGCTGATGAAGGTGCCATAGTCGGAATCCTGAATCTGCCCGGGTCCAATATAAGGATAAAGCAAACTGTTGAGAAGAACGAGCAGGATGAATGCCCAGAACAAACCGCTCCAGGTGAAAAGCGGCTGTTGATTGCGGTTCTGTTTCTTTTCCATCATTTTAGCAATTTATTTTGCCGGGCTACAGCTATTTTCATGAGTTCTCTCTTCATCCCATGCCTTTTGTCCCAGCATTCCAATGGCTTTGAGGCAACTTCCATGCCCTAAATGTCTGAATGACATAATGTCTTTTTGCTCCGACGCGCTGTCAGTCTACGCGCGGATAAATGACAAAAGAATCAGGTGCAAAGAGCGCGATAAGTTAATTAATGTAAACGAAAGAACAAAAAACAAGCTACAAGGGGGAATAAGTAACAAAAAATAGTTACCTTTGCAGCCGATTTGAAGGGAATGACCTTCAAGACTCGCTAGCTCAGTTGGTAGAGCACAACACTTTTAATGTTGGGGTCATGGGTTCGAACCCCATGCGAGTCACGGAAAGGGTGTCTGATTAAGACGCCCTTTTTTCATGGTCCTAAATTAACTGCATGACAAGCACTGAATTACAATAACATAACGAAGTGGAACGTTAAGCAAATCATTTCTCTACTAGATGCTTATCGACTCTTCTGAAGCAAAAAAATGATACCAATTTGATACCCGCCCGATACCCCAAGCATTCTCTTTAAACTAAAGGCGCCTCGGCTTCTAACTATGAGGACATCGTCTTCTAACTACATACGAACCATCTTCAGACCTTGTCAAGTCTGATAGTAGTTAATTCAAGTTCCGAAAGTGTGTCTTTCACTGCTGAGTGAGGATAAGTAGCGTTAGCTGGTGCCTGAAGGGAAAGGTTCGAAGGAAATCCGATGGATTCAAAATCGTTTTTACTGTTTGGTGTAGTATGTTGTCTGCCATGAGAGCACAGACTGCAGAGGAACACATTTACGATAGCTGGGCTGCTGAAATCTCATTGCACACTTGTTTGACTTCGGCCCGAAAAAGCGTATCAAAAATCAAAGGTCGTCGCGAAGTTTGTAAATAAAAAAGAACGCGAAAGTGCCAAAATACGGGCATATTTTGAAGCAAGACTTACTTCGCTCCCAAATACGCCAAAATAGAGAGAATTTATAATTGCTTGCATATTAGTCGTTTACGTTTTAATATGCCTGTTAGGAGCCCTTGAAACCGCTTAAAAAGGCCCGAAAAAGCCCTATTTTGGTCTTGTAAAACATATGCTTTTAGCCGCTCGAAGTCCTATCTCGAGGCGCTCGAGGTACTTCGAAGAGGCCCTCGAGGTCCGATCTCGAGCGAAAAGTGCTCAAAAAAGGGTCTCAAAGCACTCGAATTTTCTCTATTTCGAGATTTTTATTTGTAAAGGATTCGGTTAGCGTTAGCATTATTTAACGCCCATTTTTTCGTATCAAAAATCAAAGTTTTCCATTGCACACTCTCTCCATTTGAAGCTCTTCCTGCCCCGAAAATAATCGGGGGCTATCAGCAAGAAACTATCATCCAGAAAGAGAATAAGCGCTTGCGGAACTTGAATGAAGAGTCCACTTGAAAAAGTCATTTTTGCCAAAAATCAACCTTTGGTTATCAATTACACCAGACATGATTATTTTACCACCGAAACTTGAGTACACAGATTATGACGGGTCTATTTCGCTTTGAAAAATCCTGCAGGCTTACGTAATTGTACCTCCGTTAATTATTTTCATCATATAATAAACGGCGATAAACTTTAGGTGGAGTCGGAAAAAATTGCTAATTTTGCAGCCTAAAGGTGGGGTGTGACCAAATGCATTTGGTTGCATCCTGCATTGATGGTTATAATAATAAGGTATAAAAAGACAATGAGAAAGACGACAACTCTCCTTGTGTGCCTGCTTACGGCCCTGATACTGGCCAGTTGTACGGGTAGGGAGAAACGACAGTTTAACAGGCTGCTCACTGAAGTGGCAGCTCAAGACCACGTCATCGACGCAAACGACTGGAAAAAGATTGTCGACTACCTGGACGGTTCAAAGGACCATTTCTCTGATTTTTATAAAGATGGCAAGTTGGATGCCCAGGCTGTGAAGGATTATATCTCCGAATTCTTCGACCACAGAAGGCCGTCTTTCAAGGTTCGGTTTGTTGGCGTCGGCAATCAGGGCCCCCTGCAAGTAAACTTTTATCTGGAGCGCTCAGGCAGTATGGTTCCCTACGATAGCAGTCAGGGTGACGGCTCCTTCAAGTCGGCTATTGTCAGCATGCTTAACAGTCTGCCTGGCAACGGTAACCGCATGTTTGTGGTCAACGACGGTATTTATAGCTATCCGCGTGGCATACAACAGTTTATTGCCGACAATAATGTCTTCGCCTCCACTGCCGGAATTGGCGATGCCAGCTATACCGATTTCGCTAAAATCTTCGATCAGCTTCTAAATAAGACTGGCAAAAACGAGCTTAGCATTCTTGTCACCGACCTTATCTATTCTACCCGTTCCATGGCGGGAGTGAGTGCCAGCAAGGTGTTCTCTGATGCCGAGGGCATGATTAGTGCCGTGTTTAAGGATGCTACCAAGGAGAACGCTATGCTTGTGGTGCGTCTCAGCGGTAGCTACAATGGCCCTTATTACAGCTATGATGCTCCCCAGACTGGCAAGCCTTACAGCGGGAGGCGTCCTTACTACATTGTCATAGTGGGCAGCAACGACAATATTGCAAGCCTCACGCAGGACAGCAGCTACCAGGCTTTCAGCAATTTCTCACGGCTGCGCGGCTACGAGGGCATGTGCCTTTTAGCTTCCGACGGCATCTATGAGCCCTACTACTCGCTGCTGCTCTCTGGCCGCGATGTGAAGGGCAGGTTCCGTCCGGAGCATGGGCAGGAGGGAAGCGTCACCCGTCTGGAGGACATTGAGCCCGACAAGGGAGGCAGTGAGGTGCAACTGGCCTTGGCTGTTGACTTGAGCCATATGTTCATCGACGAAAGCTACCTCACCAATCCCAGCAACTATGAGGTGCAGAGCGAAGACCCGGTAACCATCAAGTCGATCCGCCCCATTACCTCCGCTGACCGTACACCTTCGGCAAAGAAGTTCATCGGCTCAGCCACACACCTCTTCCTGCTCAAGGTGAAGGATGTGCGCGAGAAACAGGATGTCACCATAAGGCTGCGCAACCAGCTTCCAGCTTGGGTGACAGAAGGCTCTACGGACGACGACCGCCAGGTGAATGCCACCACGACGTTCGGACTGAAGTACATCATGCAGGGCATCTACAAGAGCTACGAGCGTGAGAGCCAGGACCCCTATTACTTTGAGCTTGGGCTGAGCCTGGAATAACCCAGGTACGATAGGAATACACACATCAACTGTAGATATGAAAAAGAATACGATTTTACTTGTTTGCGGCATCATCGTGACGGTGCTTTTCATCGTCTTTTCTACTCCACTCTTCGAAGCACTGTGCTATCAGGCTGACTTCTCCAACGAGATGTACAATGACAACCTCAACCTCATCTCGGCAATCATCACCTCGGCCGTTGCCTGGGTGCTGGCCGGAATCTTCTATTATGCGATCAACTCAGTGAGCTTCTCGCGATGGTATCACTGGCTCATAGTCCTTGGTGTAGCTATGGTGCTCTCACCACTCATCGTCTATTTCACTTGCATGAGTACTTTCGACTCTTCGGCATCCGACTACAGTGCGCAGATGCTGGCCTACTGCTTCTTCGACCTCATCATCGAGGCTGTGCTCTTCACTGTCGCCTCATTCTCCATTCGCTGGTGGAGCAGCAACTGTCGTCACACCCCCATACCGGAATGATCACTTCACAGGATAACAACGGCTAAGACGCAAGCCTTCAAACATATCTCAAAGTCATGCGATTATTTTTATTTCTTGTAGGCGGAACGGGGTCGCGAGTGATGCGGCCTCTCGTGATGCAGTTGGCAGCTGGAGTCCATCCGGTTGACGCGTCGGGCAAGCCCGCGCCACTCGAGGTGGTGCCCATTATAGTAGACCCGCACAAAGCTAACGAGGACCTCAAGCGCACCGACAACATGATGCGCTGGTACAAACAAATCAGAAAGTCTCTCTATGGCGATGCCACTGATGTGACCCACGGCTTCTTCTCAGCTAAAATTTCGTCGTTGGCCGATATCGTACCCGACGGCAGCACGCTGACCGATTCTTTTCTGTTCAATATGAACGGTGTAGAGTCGAAGAAGTTCAAGGAGTTCATCCATTATTCCACGCTCGACTCGGGCAATCAGGCACTGGCCTCGATGATGTTCTCCGACTATCAGCTCGACACTAAGATGGATATAGGCTTCGTCGGCAGCCCCAATATCGGCAGCGTAGCGCTCAATGAATTCAAGGACTCAGAGGAGTTCAGACAGTTCTCAAACGTGTTCCAGAAAGGCGATCGCATATTCATCGTCTCGAGTATCTTCGGAGGTACAGGAGCTGCCGGCTACCCCATCATAGTGAAGAACATTCGCAATGCGGGCAACAATGCGTCAATCAACAACCGCGGTGACCTGCGCGACGCCTTCATCGGCGCACTGACCGTGCTGCCGTACTTTAACGTGCAGCAGGACAGCAAGAGTCCTATCTCGCGGGCTGATTTCATATCAAAGACCAAGTCGGCACTCTTCTATTATCACGACAATCTCACAGGTCTCCGTCAAGGAGGCCGCGACCTGCCCCTCTCGAAGATTAATGCCTGCTACTATCTCGGCGACGAGGTTCCTTCGAACCCTTACTTCAACGACCCCGGCGGCAATGGTCAGCGTAATGATGCCCACGTTGTGGAATACGTCGGAGCACTCTCTATTCTCGATTTTCTGTCGATACCCGATGACCAGATGAAATCGCAGGGAGGCAATGCCGTCAACCCTATCTACAAGGAGTACGGTCTTTGCAATGACAAGATGACACTCACACTTCGTGACTTCGGACTCTCCACGCGCCAGCTTGTTAACAAACAGCTGATAAAGTTCCATCTTGCCTATATGTATCTTACGAACCAGTTCCGCAACGATATAGGAAGAGGATACACAGAGGATAAGCCTGAGATTACGAGCGGCTTCCTCTCTACCAGTTTCTTCTCTACACTTACGGCCGACTTCTTCGTGGGCTATCGCCAGTGGCTCAAGGAGCTTGCCGGAAATCACCGCTCGTTCAAGCCCTTCAACCTCGAGACAACCAAGCTCTCCGATGCCATTAACGGTGTGGAGGCTAAGTCGGGCTTCTTCAAGTCGGCCATCGACTATAAGACTATGTTAGGTGCTCTCAACCGTGATTCACAGCTTGCCTCCAAAAGTAATAAATATGGAGGCGACAAGGTGGCCTTGAAGCTCCTCGACCTGCTTGATACTACGCTCGACAAACTGGTCGATGAAAAGTTTGTGGGTATTGTCTAACATTAATGCAACTTTCATGTCAAAGATACTTTCCTATAACAAGAAGACGACGGGCGAAGGCTGGATACCTCTTGGCGGACAGTACAGCGCCGATGAAATAGAAATGATCGACGACCCCAACGGAGGGTTGTCGAAAGCTCCACGAACGGCTATTCCGTCACCGTTTGCACAGATGGACCTCGTGAAGAATGCCTTCCGCCGACTGGCTATGCATGGCAACCTGACGGGCGAGCTCATGGATGAGATGCTGGTCTCCAACGCACTCGACGTGGCGCAACTTTTCTTTAATCTCAATGAGCTTAAGGGTGAGCTGAGTACCGTGGAATGGACGCGCGATGTGGAACTACCCATGCTAAAGTCCACACTGGAGCATCGTCTGCTCGGTGAGACCATAGAGATGTTCCTTGAGCAGGACAAAGAGGCTTTCAACTTCGACAAGATGGACCGCCTTTTCTTCCTGGTCTACAAGGGCCATGTGATTGGTTCCACTTCCCCTGTTACTCTCTTCATGGCTACGCCTAATGCCCAGCGGTTGCATGCTGATTTGCCCGTTGAACAGAACGTGGCTCTCTTCAGTGAGATGCGCCCATTGTGGAAACGCAATTCGCGTTTCGTGAAGTACATCTATGCTCTCTTCACCGCATATCCCGATTTGAAGAAGTTCTGTGGTGAGGTGAACAGTTATCTGATAGCCAACTTCAGGATGCTTCCCCCGGCGGTCAGCGAAGCTGTGCTTCGTGAGATCGGCAATCCGGCTGCGCTCGACCTGGCAAATGTGGAAAGGGCTCGCGTGTACCTCGATCAGAATTTCAGTAGGCTTGAGCAAGGTGTGGAGGCACTCGGAGTACCTTTCTATGGGCTGAAGGCTGAGGATATCAAGGCTGCTATCTCACACAGCGATTTCATGATTGAGCCTACACGCCATTGCGACGGTCCTCTGCCGCTTGTGCTCCAGAACCATCTCAACACCGTTCCTGGCGAAAGCTTCATGTACATAACGAGCCCTTGGAACGACACGACCGTCATCACTCCTGAGGACTATAAATTGGCACCGGAGAAGCGAATGCTTCCTGCTACTTCTCATCAATACCCGTGGCTCACTGACGACGATTTCTTCCAGCCCGTGCTCATCAAGCTCGACTATACGATGGACCGTGACTGTTTCTTTGACGGAAACCTTACATTAGGCTCACGCGAGACCGACGGCAACGACTTCCTTCTGCCCTTGAAGCCCATTTTCTTCAAGTACTTTGATGTGCGTGACCTTTGGACAACCATCGGCGGAAAGCCTCTTTTTGAACTTGAGCACCGCAAGGACGGTCTTAACGACACTGTTACGGCGACTCTCCGTATTCCGGTACGCAAGAAGGGACGCTTCATCACTTTGCAACGCACCTACGTAGCAGCTCAGGGCACAGACTTCCGCTACGATGTGAAGAATAACCGCGGATGCTTCGTCACCCTGCCTATGGCACTGAGTATCTTCCCCTTTGTCAAGGCTCCCGGACTGAGTCAGTACAACGTTCAACTCATTGACCGTGCCTTGGGACAGTTGAGCAATTATACGGTGGGACTCACATTCTGGCATAATGGCTATCTAAGCCAGGTGGACGATGTCACCGTGCGCCCGCGTTCTCTTAAAGCTGAAAAGCGTGTCGGTTCGATGTATTATCGCCTTCCCGGTGATTTTGACTATATCGGGGTCACCTTAACCGACGACCACGGTAACACAGCTGCTCAGGGAGTAATCTGTCCTATCTGGCCTCCTTACATCCCAGGTCACGAACCGTTTACCTTCGCCATCGACTTCGGTACAACCAATACGCATGTGGAATCAATGAAGGGCAGCGGTATGCCTGAACCTTTACAGCTTTCGTCTGCCTCCCGTTCACGCCTGCTGGCAAAACTCTATAATGGTGAGAGTATTCTCTATGATGTCATCATGAAGCAAGAGTTCGTACCTAAAGAGATAGGAGCTGACTATGGCTTCCCGCAGCGCACCGTTCTTTCAGAGTGCGAGCGTATGGATGCTGACACCGTGGATGAAATAGTGGCTCTTGGCGACGCCAATATTCCCTTCATCTACGAGAAGGAGAGCATTGGCTACGGCAACCGTATTGTGCCTAACTTGAAGTGGTCGACGGAAGCATCGGCAAGCAAGCGTGTGAAATCCTATCTGACGGAGCTCGCACTCCTCATGCGTGCTAAAGTGCTCCTTGAGAATGGTGACCTTTCCAAGACTCGGCTCACCTGGTTCTATCCGCTCTCCATGAAAGTGGGCAGCGTGCGTAAGCTCGGGGCACTTTGGGCTAAGACCTTCGAGGAAGTGTTCGGAGTTCCGGCCGATGACAACAATCTCATCCAAATGCCCGAGAGTGTGGCACCTTATTATTATTATAAGAACTCGAGCAACTTCCGTGGCGAGTCTTCTACTGTTGCCAGTATAGATATTGGTGGAGGCTCAAGTGATGTTGTTGTCTACGAGAGTAATGCCCGCCAGCCGTCGTTGCTTACGTCTTTCCGTTTCGCTGCCAATGTGCTCTTTGGCGATGGTTTCTCTGATGTACCTCATGGTGATACCAATCCCATGTTGCGTCGTTATGTGGACTACTTCAGAAAACTTTTCGATGCCGACGACGACAAATACGGTGAGCTGAATGGTATCCTCGACGATATCGTGGCCAAACGCAAGAGTGAGGATATTAATGCCTTCCTCTTCTCGGTAATCAACAACAAGGCTGTGGGTGGAAACGACGTTTTCTCCTACAATATGAGGTTAGGCGAAGATAGCAGACTGAAGATAGTTTTCATCTATTTCTATTCTTCCCTCATCTACTTTGTGGCACGCATGATGCACAGCCGTGGCATTAGCAAGCCTCGTAGTGTGATGTTCAGTGGAACAGGTTCGAAGGTACTTGACATCGTAGGTACGCAGCCCGATCTCGACCTGCTGACCCGCTATATCTTCGAGCATGTCTACGGCGAGAAGTACGGTGAGCGTGGTTTCTCCGTTATCATGGAACGTAAGGAGCCCAAGCAGATAACCTGTCGCGGCGCCCTTATGCAAGTCAGAGACAGTTCCGGATGTGAGAACGTGAGGCAGCTCAACCTTCTCATGGATGATTACGAGAAGCCTCTGAAGTATAACTTCTCTATGATAGACAAGGAGAGGCTTTGTTATGACGATATGGAGAATTCTGCTATCCAGCGCAAGATTGTGGACCAAGTGAAGGCTATGAACGACAGCTTCTGTCATCTGTGCGATGACTTGCATGTAGTGGATCGTTTCTTGGTTGATAACCGTTCGTTGCAGCTCTTCAAAGACTATGTAGGCCGTGATCTTGAGCATCATCTCATTCGCGGATGGAACTTTGTCAATAAGAACAAGGACGACCATGCTGGCAGTGATACTATTGAGGATGCCGTATTCTTCTATCCTATTATTGGCAGCATTCGTGACAACCTCATTGAGAATCTTTAGAACAAGGAGTGCATATCATGTTTGGCAGTCAGATAAGTAAGGAAATAGAACAGCAACTTTTACCTTTAACAGAGCGTATAGAAGCTCTTGAAAAGCAGAACAAGCATCTTGGAAAGGAGCTGAAGAGCTTGCGCAGTCGATTGGAGGCTCTGGAGGAGAAGGCCGAAGAAAAGTCGGAGGCCACTCAACTGCTTGTAGAGTCTCCGAAAGAGGTTGTGGAAGAGAAGGCCAAAGTGGCTGAGCCCGTAGAGCAAGTTCTCTTTTTAGCTGCGCCTGATAAGGACGGCACATTCACAGGTGTTTCTGATACAGAGTTAGAGGGACAGAGTCTCTACCGCCTGGTCACTACCGATGGTGTGCATGGGCGTTTCAGTCTGCTCACTTCGCACGATGCCTTGGCTACGGCTCTTATCAGTGTGTCGCAGATGCTAAAGCCTGTATGCCGCGTTACCACTGACGGGACAGGGAGACCCAATTGTGCTGTCAACATCAATGAAGGCGAAGCGTCCTGTGAGGATGGATTGTGGAAAGTCGTGACAAAGGCAGAGGTAAAACTCGTGGGTAACTGTTAAGAGGCCTCTGTCTTTCTTACGGCTGAATCGTAAAGTAAACCCTATAACCCAAGAATAAACTTTGGAAGTTAAATGCCCAAAATGTCGTTTCCGCTTTCACGTAGACGTGATACCCGGTGAGAACGAAGTTAACTGCGTCTGTCCGAGATGCGGAACTCCCTTCATGCAAAAGCTGGAAGAGGACGAAGGCAGTGAAAGCAAGTCAGATACTTCAACCGTTGTCAAAGAGAAGCAGTCGACTTCGCCGTCGGCAACAAATGCTTCGTCACAGCCATTGCCGCAACAGTCTCGCAACTACCAAGGGCAAGGCGGTTGGCAAGAAAGAGGAAGGCAAGCGCCCATTGGCCCCCATACTAATCCTTATAAGAGACAGGAGAAGGGTGAAAAAAAGTTCAGCGCCCGCTTTAGAGCACTCATGGTGCTTATCATTGTTTCTGCTGCTATTATTCTTTACTTTGCCTTGAACGGCAGTGATTCGCAACAGCAGGTTCCTAAGAACACCCCCGCCGACTATGATGCAATAGAGTCTACGTCCGTAGGTGATGCGTATGATGACACAACTGCTGTGGAGGATCCTTTTAAAGAGGTGAGACCACAGCCTGTGCCAGAATGGGTGAAGGGAACGTGGACCTATAAGGCCAGTTTCGGTCTTGTTACTCTTGTTATTAATGATAACACTATCACCGAAACAATAACTTATGACAATAAGGATGGAGAACGGAAACTGACAAGCTCAAGTAGATATTATTATCAGGACGGTTCTATTTATTGTAAAGATGTAGAGGAAGGTCAAGACAGGCCGATGTTCTACCGTCTTGACCTCGCGCACGAGAAAGTGATGTTTGGTGACAGGAACAGCGAGGTACAGATGACGAAGCAATAAAATGGTAAGGTGGTGATGAAGAACATCTGTTACTCAGGCTTGCATCACAATAACCACACTTCACTCAACAACCGGCTACTGCGACGGAGAAGTGGCTACGAGTAATGATAAATCTCTGCATATACGTGTTCTCTGAATAGAATAGGTGCTGGCTGTTCGTTCTTGGTGTATTAGGAGCATGGATGCGGATGATTACTGCGAGAGTCGGTTATTGTGCGATGATCGAGCATAGACTTTGTAATCCAAAGCACCACCTCAAAATCATCTATTTATTATGCATAGATGGTGCACCAACACGGGCAATGACAACTTGTGGAAATAAACTTCCGCTGAACTATATGAACATTATGAAATGGGGCTGATACTTCTCATGAGGTATCAGCCCTTGTTGGTATGTTCGTGTCGGGCATACTGAAATACGAGGAAAACTGTTTCATTTGCCTCCTACTCTATTCTTCTTGGGAAAAAATTGAGAAACATTTCGGGGCATTGCTCTTTCCAAGTTGATCGAAGCATAATTGCTGAGTATTGAGGAAGATTAGATATATAAAAAGGAGAACCAGTGGCCTGATTCTCCTTTGATGACGTAAACGATGTAATCGATTTTGCTATCTGTGACAACTAATCATCCCAGAGACTCTTGCTCTCGACTTCGTAGGGTTCTTCCTCTAAGAATAAGGACTCCTTGCCATTAGCCGGGCCTGTGGCCGGGTGCTCGCCGTCTATCGGTGTTTCTAAATCTGAACCAGCAAGAATGGTTTCTGCTCCAATCATTCTTACCTTAATACTTGGTTTGATGTATTTTTCCATTTTCTTCTGATGTTGTTATTTATTTTTTGATTACTTTCTTTCCATTACATATATATATACCCTTTGGGTGACCATCTAGTGACGAACCGATGTAGCGTCCTTGCAGGTCGTAGAAGCGCACTGTGCCGTCGGCGTCGGTAGTTTCGATGGTACTTATGCCTGTAGTCTCATCGCCAAGCGTGAAGTTCAATTCCTTTGCACCGGCTGAGGTGGTGGAGGTTATATAAGCACGGTAAGGCGGAATGGTGGCGGAGGCATTGCCGGTCGTCACCTTATGCCAAAGATTATCGTTCTGCAAGATGTAGGCATTATGCGCAGCGGCTGTGGCATTATCGATGCAGTTCAGCGTTCCGATGAATTTGAAGTTGCCCTCTCCTTGCTCCATATTTTCCAAAGAACTTGCAAGCACGTTTGTCGGCGTGTCCGAGTCGAGACTAGTGCTGCCGCTTGCCACAAGCAGATAAGGCTTGTTTGCTTCGAGCACGTCGCCAGTCACTTCGACAAAGCTTACCACTTTACCGTTCACGTTAACATGGCTCAGGGTATAAGCCTTTGCGGTAGCGGGCAGAGGAAGTTCATAAGGCAAGCAAACAGTGTAGTTGCCGGCACTTGTAAGCTTGCGGTCATTTCTCAGCTGCTTTGCAGTAAAATCCAGACCGACAGGCATTTCTTCGGAAGTAAGGTGGAAGTTGTCGCATGCCCAGCGGCTGTTCTCATTGTCGTAATACACGTAGTTCTCCTTCGCCTTGTCTGCTTCGTTATAAAGGCCCGGCATTTCACCCAGCACCTGCGCCCAGTAGCACTGGTTGGTGCGCCCGTTCTGCAACCGTTTTGCCACCTCGCCGTTCTTCAGCTGTTTCTCCGTTACCTGGGTGCCCTGAGCAGTGCCGCACGGGTTGAGATAATAGCAGTTGTTGAGGGTGGCATTCTTTGCAAAGGTTTTTGCCCACCAATCTATAGCATTGTTGCTGCCGATGTAAAGGCAGTTGTTCAATGTGCATTGTCCATCTTGTTCGTAACAGAAACCGCTCATTCCTTTTTTGCCTTCGTCGGTTGTAGCATTGAAAGTTCCCATCACCACACAGTCGGAAATGGTCGTGTTGCTATAACTATTAATATATTGAACTATACCCGATGCACCACATGCGCCATTGCTATAACTGCTTGTGATATTCACCTCGCTGATGCAGTTGGAGATGGAGTTAGTCCCAAAGGCCATATTTATTAATCCTGATGATACATAACCAGTGACAGATATTTTCCCTTTTGTATGTACATTCTTGATGTGTGCGTTCTTTATCGCATAGAATGGAGCGTATACTACAACATCATTGATATTCATTGTGATAGAGTGCCCGTTGCCATCAAAGACGCCAGAGTAACTATAGTATTGGGATCCAATCATCGGACAGGTTGAGTCAAGGACGATATCGGCTGTAAGTCGGGCATTCATAGCTTCGTTGCCATTTTGCACCTCCTGTGCGAACGCCTTCCAGTCGTCGGCGTTGGCGATGGGGTAATAATCCAGGTCGGTGAAGGTGACCGTCACGGTGCGGTCGGCGGTGACCGGTGTGGAGGCAGTGAAGCCATCACCGAAAACGAGCTTATAGTAATTGTCAGGAGAGATGCTACCGCCTGCCAGCTCCTCTATTGTGGGCAGCGTTACGGTGCCGCCGCTGTTGGCATAGCGTGCCGCCAATTCCTTATCGCCCTGCTTGAAGGATACCTTATACACTCGCTTCGCTGCATCTGCGGTGAGCAATGGCTGGACATCTGTGCCGATGCTCATGCCCCACGTGTTGCTGCTTCGGCCGTTTTGCAGCAGCCAGGCCACCTCGCCACTCTTCAGTTGTGCGGTGGTTATCTGCTTGGCACCCCCAGCATTGCATGGGAAGAGGTAGTAGCAGTTGTTGTAGGTTCTGCACGATATGTTTGCGCCGCTTGCGTTGTTGACACTTTCACCAGTGTACAGGCAGTTGCTTATGATGCAAGTCGATGCGTTTGAACTCACTATAAGCCCCCAACTATCGCTATGCTGGGTACATTCGAACGTTCCTGTCATGAGGCAGTCGGTGACGGTCAGTGTCGAACCCGTTTT
>Ga0256406_1003583_pt1 | contig 19068 bp, 9 predicted proteins | sample RumenRJG_03DNA_FD_185986 | JGI IMG/M metagenome (GOLD analysis project Ga0256406, IMG submission 185986) | Bovine rumen microbial communities from Lethbridge, Alberta, Canada - RJG_03 | ecosystem: Host-associated > Mammals > Digestive system > Stomach > Rumen | place: Canada: Alberta | collected...
CTCCGTCGTCGCCACAGAGGAGGTACTGGCCGTGCTGCAGGGTGTCGACGGCGAGGGCGACCATAGCGCCGGCCTCTTCGGAATGGCTCCGCAGCTGGGAGAGGCCCTGCAGTGTGTCGTGCGCGATGCCGACGATGTTATGGTGGAAAGCCTTGTTGCGGCTGTACGTCCACACGGGCTCGTTGTTGCCGTCGAGATAGTTGACGGGTCCCAGCGTGATGCCGTAGCGGATGGCCAGCTCGCTCTGAAGCCTGCGGAGCGCCGCAGAGCCGAGGCGATGGTCGAAGTAGAGGAGTTCGGCCACTCGGAGAAGGCTGTCGGGATTGACAACCAGTTGAACAAAGGGGGCCAGGCTGTCGGGTGCGGACTGGCGCAGCGTGCTGATGAGGGGTCGGCCGGAAGTGTGCTCGGCATAGCGGATTCGGCTGGTGTCGGTCACGATATGTTCCGTGGTGAGAGCACGCGAAGCGTCGTCGGGAAAGAGAAGCCGCCACACGACGGCTTCGGTGTCGGCCACGGGCTTGTAGACCACCACGACGGTGTAGTCTTTGGCATAGGGGATGCTGTCGAACGCCAGCGGCGAGGTGGCGACAGGGTTGTTGTTCAAGAGCACCTCGGAAGCTGCACAGCGCCAATGGAACACGGCCGCGGATTGGTTCCCCTGCGGCTGGCCCCAGGCCGGGGAGGGCAGGAGGAACAGAGCGGGCAGCAGAAATGTATAAATCTTTTTCATAGACATGAATAATATTAGTGTCAGATTATCAAGTTGTTGACTTTATTGTTTTGTACTGATTCGATGATGTTTTCCAGCGGCAAAGATATGAATACTGTTCCACACCGGCACTATACTTTTGTATAGAAATTGCACGATGGCTGCATTTTTATACAAAAGTATAGTTTTAACCCAAATCGGTCATTAGACCGACTTTACAAACAATCTCATCTTTTTGTGGTCTGTTTATGCCATATTCGCATTTCTTTCGGCATCTTGTCCACATCTCTGTCTCGTCGTAGCCCGCTACGCCTTCGACAGCGATGCGGCCAATCTACTCGAAACAAATACAAATCTGGCATAAACCCTAATGACCGATTTGGGTTTAAGTGATTGGAGCCCTGAAAGGGCGACACATTGACAATCAATTAAGTGTCGCCCTTTCAGGGCTCCAGGTATCTATCTTGTCCAATTCCGTGGGCTCACGCCCACGGCTAAAGTCTACCGCCCGTAGCGGGCTTTAATTTTAAATGATTACACGCAAACTACATTGTATACTGTTTGTATAGTGTTTGTATACTCTGATGTATACTGTTTGTATACTCTGATGTATAGTGAATGTATACTGCAAGGTATACTCTGCCTATACTGTGCCGCCGCTGTGGCTATACCCTGGGGGTGGAGGTTGTGGCGGAGGTGGGTCAGCGTTCGACCGAGAGTCTCTCGGCGGGTGCAACTGCGCGAAACTCAGGTGCGTACATGCACTGCATGGTCACCGGTCCGCTGAGGAAGGTGCCGGGGTTGGTGACGTACACCTCGTATTCGAGCCAGTATTTTCCCTTCTCCAGGCGGTCGACATAGCAGCGTGTGTCGGTGGCGGTCAGGGTGATATAGTACCTCAGGCCGTCGTTCCAGCGCCAGCCGGCCTCGGTGGAGAGGGGTTCGAAGCAGGAGGGGCGCCCGTCGATGATTTCGAGGTATTCCATGTGGCGGTCGCAGGAGATGTCGATGCGCACTTTCACCCGGTCGCCCACCTTCAGCGGTCCGCTGCCTACCTTGCTGTAGGAGCGCCGCAGGGTGATTCCGCTTTCGGAGACGGGCACTTTATCCATGTCGTCCGTGAACTGGTAGTATACGCCGCCCCAGGCGATGCCGGGCGTCTCTTTCTTGATGGTGATGCGCGGTGTGTGGCGAATGATGATTGTGTCCAGCGCCGGGCCGCGCCACCGCTGCTCGCGGTAGCCCTCAAGGCCCTGGCTGTCGGCCGTCATCGGTGCGCCGCAGACGATGAGGGTGGTGCTGGTATTACTAGTATTTCTAGTCTCACTAGTATTTCTAGTATTTCTAGTGGGGGGGATCATCAGGGCGTCGATGGCCTTCACAGTGGCTTCGTCGTTGCCCCAGTGGGTGGTCTGCTTCTGCTTCAGCAGCCACTGTTGCATCTGTGCGATGAAAGCGGTGTCGCGTGGCGTCACCTCGCTGAAGGCCTGTATCAGAAGGGCTTGTGTCTCGATGGGGCGCTGGTACCACGAGGAGCCGGAGCGGTTGTCGCGCCAGTAGGTGCCCATCTCGTCGCTCGTCAGCGCCTTCTCCTTGAGCCGTCGGACGAGGTCGCGCGCCTGCTTCTTGTCGCCCGCACGCTGGAAGATGAGTGCCAGCTGCGCCTGGGTGTAGAGGTGTTCGTAGTCGCGGTAGCGCTTCAAGGCGTTGGCGTAGTAGTACTTATAGGCCTCGGTCTCTTTAAAACCGTTCGCTCCCTTACGGTCGCGCTCGTTTTTAACGTAGAACGAGCGGGTGTAGAGATAGTCGATGTTCGTCGGCTGGCAGTCGACGCCTTTCTTCAGATGGGGCTTGATCCAGCGGTCGTAGTGGCGCTGTTCCTCGCGGTCGATGTATTGCAGCGCGCGCTCCAGGCACGCTGCCAACTCCTCACGGTGCACTACCAACTTCTTCAATATCTGCTCCGTGATCCAGAGGCTGCTCTGGCCGTCGGGCATCCAGCTCCAGCCGCCGTCGCCGTTTTGGCGGAGGGCCAGCTGGCGTGTGGCAGCGGCCAGTTCCTTCTCGATGCGCCCCTGCTCGAAGTAGACCGCCATCGCCTTGCGCTGCTCCTCCTCGCCCAGTGCGTCGCGCACCCACGGCGTGGCCTGCAGGAGGGTTTGCTTCACATCTTCGTTCATTTTCAGGCGAGGGGATTGTCCTGGTTCTAACTGTTGATATGTTGATATGTTGATATGTTGGGCTAAAATCCTTTGGGCCAGCGAGTTTACATACAGGGTGTTGGCCAGGTAGAGGTTCGAGGGGTTTTGCAGTTCTTTCAGGTAGGGCATCGCTTTCACGGCCAGCCACATCGGGTTGCTGACCAGCTCGGCGGCCAGCAGGTGGGGTTCGGCCGTGGGCGAGGTGTAGGCGGCCAGGTCGAAGGCGAAGTTCTTCTCGCCCTTGCCGTTGATATACAGTGGTTTCGACACGGTGACGGCCTGCCTGGCCGACACCACCGGCAGCTGTCCCTGCTCGCCGTCGCTCATGCCCTCGGCCTCGGCCACGATGCGATAGGTGGCCACATAGACGTGCTTCGGCACCTCGACCGCGAAGGCCACCTGGGCCGCGTCGCGCACGGAGACGTGCTCTGTGTGGTGGCAGAGTGTGTCGCCCGTGGCGGCATCGGTCAGCAGGAAGCCGACCGCCACGTCAGTGGGGTCTCCGGGCTCGGTGCGCACCACCTTGGCCATCAGAGCCAGGCTGTCGCCGTGGCGGAGGAAGCGCGGCAGGTTGGGCTGCACCATCAGGGGTTTCTGCGTGACGAGGCTCTTGTCGAGCGTCCCAATCCTGATATCCTTGGTGACGGCCAGGCCTTTCACGCTCCAGCGCGTCAGCAGTTCGGGCACGGAGAAGCGGTAGGAGGCCGTGCCGTCGGCGGCGGTGCGGATGTCGGTGGCGAAGAAGGCCAGTGTGTTGAGGTTGGTGCGCACTTGTAGTGGCTCGGCAGCGCGGCCACCCGCGTCGGCCTTCATGGCGGCACCTGTGGCCATGACCTCCATCGGCATGGCGTCGTCGGCCATAGCAACGGCCACATCATCTTCCACAACTTCGAGCGATGTGGTGACCGGCACCGCATTACGGCTCGCCTTGTACATGATGCGCCCGCGGCCCCAGAGGCTGTAGTGCGGCAGCGCCTCCGTCAGGTTCCACACCGTGGGATAGCTGCCACGGTAGTGCTCGCGCTTTGGGGGCACGAGCCACCATCCTGTTCTGTAGTCCAAACTTTTCTCTATATCGAGCTCGCCCGTGCTGTTCTTACGCCACGGCGCGAAGCCCCACGGCTGATTGCCGTAGCTGTTCAGCGCATCGTCGAACATCGTCAGTATAAGGGCGGAGGTGGGAGGTTGGAGGTAGGAACCTCCGACCTCCGACTTCCGACCTCCGACCTTTATCACCCACTCCTCCTGCTGGCCGGGCAGCAGTTTGTCGCGGAAGGTGTGGATTTCCACCTCCAGCTTCTTGTGGCTGAAGGGCACGTCGACGCGACGACTGCAGTTCACCACGTTGCCCTCCTTCACGGCGATGAGGTCCACTTGGAAGCCGCCCAGCATGGTGCTGTCCACCGCGATGGTGATTTCCTTGAGTTCGTCGCTGACAGTCAGGCGTTTGAACTCACGCTCCGCGTTGCCCTCGCGCAGCAGATAGTAGACCTCCACGTCGCGGAAGCGCGAGCCGAAACGGAGCGTATACCGCTCCCCTACCTCGACGCTGGTCTTGCCTTCATCCACCCACAGCAGACTCTGGCTCTGCGCCTTGGTGGCCTTTGGGGTGGTCACCGTGCGGTATTCCACCGCTGTGTCGGCCCCTTGGGCCGAGAGGGTGATGCGGTAGATGCCGCTCTCGCCATGCCAGCCCTGGGCGGCCACGGGCCATTGCTCCCTGTCGTTATAGTCACTGCTGTAGGCGTACAGCGGGAATGCCTGTCCAAATTCCGCCTCGCCAATGGTGTTGTGCCCGTCCGGCACGCTGAAGAGCGGGACGGCAGGCTGCCGCAGGCGCTCTATCTTGATGTCCACCTTGCCCGGCAGGGGGTTGCCGTTGATGTCGATGTGCTTCACCTTGAGGTCGTCCAGTGTGGTTGCCTCTTCGCCACCCTCCAGCGAGAGGAAGGCGGTGCGGAAGCCCACGCGCAACGTGGCCACGGCGGGGTGGCTCTCGCCGTTGATGTCGGTTACATCCACGCGGACTTCGTACTCGAAGGCAGGCTTATAGCTGAGCTCGATGCTGCTGTCGGGTTCGGGGGTGAAGAGCACCTCGAAGCTGCCGTCGGCGGCGGTGGTCAGTTCGCCTTGGGCCACAGTGGCGCCATCTTCATAGCCCCACCAGCGCCACCACCAGCGGTACAGCCGGCGGCGCTCGACGGTATACTGCACGCGCGCACCCGAGACGGGCACGGCGCTGTAGCTGGCGGCCAGCCCTTGGACACGGCAGGGCATACCGAACCGGGGCGCTTCGCCCTGGGCGGTCTCGAGGGTGACCATGAACTTGGGCTGTTTGTATTCCTCCACGCGCACGGAGGCGGAGGAGAGGTGTTTGGCATGGGCACGCACGTCGATGCGGTAGAGGCCCGCGATGCGGTCGGTGGGCAGGGGGAAGCGTGCGCTGGCGATGCCGAAGTCGTCGGTGCGTACCTCGACGGTGTCGCCCACGCGCTCGCCATTGGGGTCGATGAGCGTCAGATGGAGCGTCAGCCGGGGTTTGGCCATTGCCTCGACCCCGTCGCCCTCGAAGACCAGCGCCGCCACTTGCACCTCCTCGCCCGGCTTGTAGATGGGGCGGTCGGTGCGGAGCTGGGCCTGCAGCTGCATGCCGGGCTCGTCAGGCTGGTGGCGTCGGGCGAAAGCAGCAGCGAGGCGGTAGCCGCCCCGCTCGGCCACGAGGCGCCAGCCCCAGCGCTCGTCGTCGAGAGCGAAGCGGTAGCGCCCGTCGGGGCCGGTGGTGGTGCGCTCCTGCACCGTGCCGTTGCGTTCCACCCGCAACTCCTGTCCGGCGATGGGGCGGCCGGTGGTGCGGTCGAGCAGCAGGCCATTGCTGCCGTTCTGGATGAGGAGCATGTCGGTGCAGTGGACCTCATAGGCCATGAAGCCGTGCCGCTTGAAGTCGGCGGCGGGCGAGACAAGCAGGATGTAGCGACCCACCTTGAGCGCCGGCATGGCCACGAGGGCGCTCTGCTGCAGGTACTCTTTGTTGGTCGGCACAGCGACGTCCCAAGCCGCCAGTGGCTTGGCAGAGAGCAGTTGCGACTTGGCCTTGTCGGCGTAGTCGAAGTTCTCCACGTAGGGCACCAGACGCAGCCAGAGGTGGTCCGTGTTGCAGTAGTTCACACGGTGCAGGCTTGCGCGGCCGGGGGCGACGGTGAGGCTCTCGCGGCTCATGTCGACCACCACCTGCGTAATCTCCTTGCGCAGGTTGGCGCACTGCACGCCGCCCTCGCTCTTGGGGGCGATGCCGATGGCGCTGTCGCACCAGCGCAGGGCCTCCACATAGTTGCCCTCCTGTCTGCACTGCTCCGCCAGGAGGGCGTGGAACAGGGTGTAGAACTCGCTCCGCGTGCCCCGGAAGCGGTCGATATAGGACAGCAGGTCGCCGCACTGAAGGGGGCGGTTGGGCACCTGGCGGTCGAAGTCGTGCTGTCGCAGGGAGTGCCAGATGCGGAGGTCGTCGGCATCGGCGGCGTGGAACTCGACGAGTCGGCGCTGCCAGTCGAGGCGCTGCTGGGGCGTGAGGTCGCCGCGGTCCTGCATCATGACGACAATCATGTCGTAGACGGTCGGGGTGACGTTGAGGGTTTTGCCGCCGGAGGCATAGTCTTTGACCTGCCCGACGGCGGTCTGCTTGAGCAGGCCCTCGTGCTGCAGGGCTGCATCGTACTCGCCGAGGAAGGCGTGGCAGAGGGCCTGCTCGAGGGGTTCGAGGCCGGGCAGGAGACGGCGGTAGCGCGCTGCGGCGCTGTCGTAGGCGTCCTCCTGATAGAAGGCGGCGGCCTTGGCCATATACCATGCCGCGCGCAGCCGCTCGGCGCTGGAGGGGCTGGAGAGCGACTGTGCGGCGCGCTCGTAGGCGGTGGTGTAGCTGCCGTCGTCGATGAGGCGGTCTATCTTCTTCCAATCGGTCTGTGATGCTGCGTGCATGGCTATCAACATGGTGATTGCTAAAGCGATATGTTTCATAGTATATAAAAAAGGGAGACGCTCTCGAACCGTGTGCGCCTCCCGATTGTTACTGTTGCTGCTTATTCGCCCCGGCCGGTGATGATAATCTCGGCGCGGATGTCGGAGAAGCCTCCCTTGTCGTTGAGGGCGGCGGCGGCGGTGCGTTTGATTTCGTTCTTGGTCATGCCGGAGGTGCTGATGCGGCGCGGGTCGATGCCGTTCTTGACGAACCAGCTCTTGATGGACTTGGCGCGCTCGAGCGAGAGGAGCATGTCCTCCTCGACGTTGACGCCATAGCTTTGGACGTTGCACTTGACGAGGAACTGCACCTCGGGGTGGTTGCGGAACATGGCGAGGTAGTCGTTGAGGACGGAGTCGTAGTTGCCGATGAGGGTGGCCTCGCCGCTCTCGAAGTAGATGTCGCGGATGGGGAAGGTGGTGCCGCGCTCGGTGCGTTCCATGTGGTAGAGCATGACGGTGTCGCGCATCATGAGCTGGCGGGAGTTGAACTCGCGGTAGATAGAGAAGTAGCCGTCCTTCTTGGCGTAGAGGAGGTAGCTGAAGTCGGGGACAAATTTGACGCGCCCGCCGCGGTAGTGCTCGTCCTTGACGATGGTGCGCTCGCCTTCCTTGCCGCCGCGCTCGAGGATCATGAGGTCGACGTCGACATATTTGCGCCCTTTCTTGTCGTAGAAGAGGACGAGTGGTTCGTAGGCGTCGGCGTGGACGGAGACGGTGATGGTGTGGCCCTGGCCGTTGGGGGTGCAGTTGTCGAGGACGATGTAGTACTCTTCACCCATGCGGACGGGGATGGATTTGATGAATTTGCCGGTCTGCTTCTTGGTGAGCATCTTGTCGGTGGCCTCGCAGAGCATGCCGATGGTGGGTTTCATGCCGCGGTGCTCTTCGATTTCGGGCAGCGGGGGCTCGTCGGCCGGGCGCTTGGCGGCCTGGGCTTTGGCTTGCTGCTTGGCCTTGTTTTCGGCTATCTGCTGGGCGCGCGCCTCGGCGGCTTTCTGCTTGTCGGTCTTCATGACAGTGGCGAACATGGCGGCGCTGTCGATACCGGCGAGGTGGATGGCGGCGGGTTTCACCTTGTTGAGCATCACCTGATTGGAGAAGTACTGGCCGGTGTTTTTGTAGACGAGGAAGTCGTAGTCGTCCCACTGGGAGGTTTGGGCGATGCTAATCTCGAGCAGGCCGTTGTAGGGGATGGAGACTTTGTACCACACGGAGTTGTGTTCGCGCTCGAAGAGGTTGGGGTTGGCCTTGTCGGCGACCACTTCCTGGATGCGTCCCGCGCCGTCGGGGGCGGAGGTTGGGCCGTAGGGCTTGTCGATTTCGAGCGGGATGGCGAAGAGGCAGTCGTTCGAGTTGTAGGGCAGCTCGATGGTGGTAGGAGCCGGCGGCTCTTTGGTTTTCTGCTTTTTGCCTTCCTTGTCGCCCGAGGACTTTTTCTTGCCGGTGGTGGCGGTGGTTTTGGCCTTGGACTTCTTTTTCTTCTTGGTTTGTGCCTGTGCGTCGACACCCACACCGAGGAGCAGGGCGCACGAGAGAAGGGCTATAAATATACGTTTCATAACTGCGTTATTGTACTATATTTCCAAGGGCAAAGATAGGAAAAAAGTTTCTTATGTGCGAAAATATTTTTTTTTCAAAATACAACATTCTGTTTTACAATAAAGTATGCATGATTCCAAATAAACACCACACCTATATTCATGCAACTTTTGACAGGCGGAAACTACCATTTTTGGGCATGGGCTGCATAATATAATTATGTGTCGCAACTGAAAAAAAAGGGCGCCCCAAATCGAGGCGCCCTTGTCATTGAAGAAGGCATAATTCATTTCTTCGCCTTGCGTGCGGCAGGCTTGGCGGCCTTTTTGGCGGCGGGCTTGGCCTTGGGTGCTGCGGCTTTGGTCACCTTGGCGGGCTTGGCGGGCTCGTAGGGGTTGTCCTCGTTGCTCACGAAGGGGTAGCTGAAGTGGCTTGCAGGGTCGAAGGTCTCCTTGACGGCCTGAGGCGAGGTCCAGCGGACGAGGTTGAGGTAAGAGCCGGCCTTGTCGTTGGTGCCGCTGGCGCGGGCGCCGCCGAAGGGCTGCTGTCCCACCACGGCGCCGGTGGGCTTGTCGTTGTAGTAGATGTTGCCGGCGGCATATTTCAGCACTTCGGCGCTGTGGCGCAGCACTTTGCGGTCGGTGGCGAAGATGGCACCAGTGAGGGCATAGGGCGAGGTCTGGTCGCACAGGCGCAGCGTCTCTTCGTACTTGGCATCCTCGTAGACGTAGATGGTGATGATGGGGCCAAAGATTTCTTCGCACATCGACTTGTAGTCGGGCTTTTTGGCGAGGATGACGGTGGGCTCGATGAACCAGCCTTTCGATTTGTCGCCGTTGCCGCCGAAGACTATCTGGGCGTCGCGGCTCTTCTTGGCGTGGTTGATGTAGTTCATGCAGTTGTCGAACGAAGCCTCGTCGATTACGGCATTGAAGAAGGCGCTGAAGTCGCGCACGTCGCCCATCTTGATTTCCTTGATCATACGGCCGACGGTTTTCTCCACCTGGGGCCACATGCTCTTGGGCACGTAGGCACGGCTGGCGGCCGAGCACTTCTGGCCCTGGAACTCGAAGGCGCCGCGCACGATGGCGGTGGCCACCTGGTCCACGTCGGCGCTCTTGTGCACGAAGATGAAGTCCTTGCCGCCCGTCTCGCCGACGATTTTGGGATAGGTGCGGTAGGAGGCGATGTTGTTGCCGATGGCTTTCCAGAAGTTGTTGAAGGTGCCGGTGGAGCCGGTGAAGTGGACGCCCGCGAGGTTTTCGTCGGCGAAGGCCACCTTGCCGATCAGCGAGCCGCTGCCGGGCAGGAAGTTGATGACGCCGTCGGGCAGGCCGGCCTCTTTGTAGATCTTCATCAGGATGTAGTTAGAGAGGAGCGAGGTGGTGGAGGGTTTCCACAGGCACACGTTGCCCATCAGGGCCGGCGAGAGGCAGAGGTTGCTGGCGATGCTGGTGAAGTTGAACGGCGTGATGGCGAGCACGAAGCCCTCCATGGCGCGGTAGTTCACGTAGTTCAACTGTCCGTCGGGGCTGCAGGGCTGGTCGCTGTAGATCTGGCTGGCGTAGTAGACGTTGTAGCGCAAGAAGTCCACCAGTTCGCAGGCGCTGTCGATTTCGGCCTGCATCGTGGTCTTGCCTTGGCCGAGCATGGTGGCGGCATTAATCAGATAGCGGTACTTGCCGGCGATGAGGGTGGCTATTTTCAGCATCACACTGGCGCGGTCGATCCACGGTGTGTTGGCCCACTCCTCGTGTGCCTTCATGGCGGCCTTGACGGCGTCGCGCACTTCATTCTCGCCCACCTTGTGGTAGCGGGCCAGGACGTGTTTGTTCTCCGTGGGCATGACAATTTCGCCCAGGTCTTTGGTCTTCACCTCCTTGCCACCGATGATGACAGGAATTTCGGTCACCGTGCTGTAGAGCTCATCGAGCGCTTTGCGGATTTCCTTACGTTCGGGACTGCCGGGCGCATAGCCTTTCACAGGCTCGTTCTCGGGCTTGGGAAACAGATAGATGCTGTTGTTCATTGGGTTGATGTTTTGGGTTTAAATTTTGGGTGCAAATATACACACTTTTTCCAATACGCAAGAAAAAAAGTTGACCTGAAGGCAAAAAAAAACTTTTCAAAGGGCGAAAAAAAAAGCATGATTGAGTTTCCGAGTCGGTCATCGTTACCGACATCCCAGCCATATATATAGATATGTATGCTATCAGTGCAACTGTCAGAATTTGCAAAAATCTACAAAAACAGCTCAAATTCTCACGGTAGTCTGACAATCTTTTTGCAAAACACAAACGCCAGATAACCAACATATTAAAAATATATTAACGCATTGTTGATAAAATATCTACCCGTGAGTAATTTTTTTTTACTATCTTTGCACTTCGGAAAATATAAATACAATATATCAATATGAGCAACAAAAAGTACACCCTGGTCATCAACCCCGGCGCTACCTCGACCAAAGCTGCCATCTACGAAGGAGAAACCGAAGTCTTCACCGAGAACCTCTCCCACCCCATCGAAGAGATACAGAAATTCAAAGAAGTGGCCGACCAATTCGACTACCGCAAGACCGCCATTCTGGACATGGTGAAGCGCCACGGCGTGTCGACCGACGAGATCGCCGTCGTCATGGGTCGCGGCGGCCTGACGCGCCCCTGCGAGAGCGGCTGCTACAAGGTGAACGACCTGATGAAACAGGAATGCCACGCCGGCATCCAGGGCAAGCACGCCTGCAACCTCGGCGCCCTGATCAGCGACGCCATCGCCCGCGAAATCGGCCTCGACGCCGCCTACATCGCCGACCCCGGCATCGTCGACGAACGCCCCGAATACGCCAAAATCAGCGGCCACCCCGAGTTTGACCTCGACCCCTCGCGCGAGGGCGTCATCTGGCACTGCCTGAACCAGAAAATGACCGCCAAGCTCTACGCCCGCGAGCTCGGCAAGAAATACGAGGACCTCAACCTCATCATCGCCCACATGGGCGGCGGCGTCAGCGTGGGCGTGCACAAGCACGGCCGCTGCGTCGAAGTCAACCGCGCCCTCTGCGGCCTCGGCGCCTTCTCGCCCACCCGCTGCGGCAGCATCAACGCCAGCAAACTCATCGAAGTGGCCACCAGCGGCAAATACGACGAGGCCAAGCTGAAGAAAATGGTCACCGCCGAAGGCGGCTTCGTGGCCTACCTCGGCACCAACGACGCCTACGAGGTGGAGAAACGCGCCATCGCCGGCGACGAGAAATGCCAGCTGCTGGTGGAAGCTTTCACCTATCAGGTGGCCATGGAAATCAGCCGCCTGGCCGCTGTGGTCAACGGCAAGGTCGACGCCATCCTGCTCACCGGCGGCATCGCCTACAGCAAACCCTGGATGGCCATGATCGAGGAGCGCATCTCCTGGATTGCCCCCGTGAAGGTCTACAAGGGCGAAAACGAGATGCTCGCCCTTGCCATCTGCGGCAAGGAAGTGCTCGACGGCGTCGAAGTGAAAGAGTATAAGTAGTAGTTTCAAGTAGTTACAGGCAGTTACAAGTAGTTATTAAGTAGTAGAAAAGAAGTGAAAACCATGAAGAAAACCGTCATGCTGCTGGCAGCCGGCATGGTTGTCCTTTCGGCCTGCGCCCAGCAGCCCGAAGTGAAAATCAAACGCGGCAAAGCCACCATGCCCGAAGCCTACTACAACGAGCTGCGCGCCAAGGCCGAGGCCTACGACCGCGCCATGGCAGGTCCCGCCACCTTCAACGACTCAGCCTCCTACGCCATCGGACGCGACATCTTCAAGCAATGGGACGGTCAGCAGCTGGGCATCAACGCCCAGCAGGCCGGCCTCGCCATGATGGAGTGCGCCCAGGCGCAGAGCCGCCTCGACGACAAGACGGCCACACCGCTCCTGCAGCGCTTCCAGCAAGAGTTCGAGCTCCGCAACAACCCCGGTGCCCGCGAGAACATCGAGAAAGGCGAGAAGTTCATGAAGGAGATCAGCCTCAACAAGTCGGTCTACACCACCGCCTCCGGACTCAAATACCGCCGCCTGAAAGAGGGCAACGGCAAGCGCCCCAAGGCCACCGACCGCGTCAAGGTGCACTACACCGGCAAGCTCATCGACGGCAAGACCTTCGACAGCAGCGTCGACCGCGGCACCCCGCTGACCTTCCCGCTGAACCAGGTCATCCCCGGCTGGACCGAAGGCCTGCAGCTGATGGACGAAGGCTCGAAGTACCTCCTCTACGTGCCCTACAACCTCGGCTATGGCACCCGCGACATGGGCGACATACCGGCCGGCTCGACCCTCATTTTCGAAGTGGAACTGCTGGAGATCAATCCTAAAGAATAAGTGAACACCTACGGCACACACTTCAGAGTGACCACCTACGGCGAGTCCCACGGGCTCGCCGTAGGTGCCATTATTGACGGCTGCCCCAGTGGGTTGCACATCGACTTCGAGGCCATTGACCGCGACCTTGCACGTCGCCGCAACGGAGCCCCACGCCAAGAGGAGGACCGCGTGGAATGGATTTCTGGCATCAAGGACGGCACCACCCTCGGCACACCCATCGCCTTCAGCATCCGCAACAACAATGTGAAGTCCGAAGACTATGACGCCCTGCAACATGCCTTCCGCCCCGGGCAGGCCGACTACACCTACCACACCAAATACGGCTTGCGCGACCACCGCGGCGGCGGACGCGCCTCGGCCCGCGAGACAGTGGCGCGAGTGGTGGCAGGCGCCTTGGCCAAGCAACTGCTGACCTCCATCAGTATCGTGGCCGAGGTGGATGCGCTGGGGCCTGACCTTGAAAACGATACTCGCGGCGGCATCGTCCGTTGCCGTATCACCGGCTTGCCGGCAGGCGTTGGCGAACCGCTCTTCGGCAAACTCAACGCCCATTTGGCCGCCGCCATGATGAGCATCCCTTCGGCCATAGGCTTCGAGATGGGGGCGGGATTCGCTGCCGCGCTGATGCCTGGCAGCCAATATATTGATCGCTGGAACCAAACAATCAAGCATTCAAACAATCAACCAATCACCCAGACCAACCATTGCGGTGGCATCCAAGGCGGCATCAGCAACGGCATGCCGGTGGAGTTCCGCGTGGCCTTCCACCCCGTGGCCACCCTGCCCCAGCCAGTCGAATGCCTAACCGAGGAAGGAACGCTGACCTGCATCGATGTAGGAGGACGCCACGACCGATGCCATGTGCTGCGCGCACCCGTGGTTGTCGAAGCCATGGCTGCAATAACGCTAGCCGACTTAATGCTTTAAACAAGCCAGCCGTGGCAGGAGAAGATTTTTTTTCTGCCATGTGCAAAAATATGTGTATCTTTGCATTTTTAAAATATAGACCGCTTATAAATGGAAATCGCTTCAAAATACGACCCTCGCGCCGTCGAGGAGAAATGGTACCAGTTCTGGATTGACAAAAAACTCTTCCACTCCGAGCCCGACCACCGCGTGCCCTACACGGTGGTCATCCCGCCGCCCAACGTCACGGGTGTGCTCCACATGGGCCACATGCTCAACAACACCATCCAGGACGTCCTCGTCCGCCGCGCCCGCATGCAGGGCAAGAACGCCTGCTGGGTGCCCGGCACCGACCACGCCTCCATCGCCACCGAGGCCAAGGTGGTCAAGATGCTCGCCGAGCGCGGCATCGACAAGCGCTCGCTCTCGCGCGAAGACTTCCTGAAGCACGCCTGGGAATGGAAGGAGCAGTACGGCGGCATCATCCTCAAGCAGCTCCGCCGCCTCGGCGCCTCGTGCGACTGGGACCGCACAGCCTTCACCATGGACCCCATCCGCTACGAAAGCGTCATCCGCGTATTCAACGACCTCTACAACAAAGGCCTCATCTACCGCGGCGTCCGCATGGTCAACTGGGACCCCCAGGCCCTCACCGCCGTCAGCGACGAGGAGGTCGTCTACAAGGAAAGCCACGGCAAGCTCTTCTACCTGCGCTACTTCGTGGAGGGCGAGGACCGCTACATTGTAGTAGCCACCACCCGTCCCGAGACCATCATGGGCGACACCGCCGTCTGCGTCCACCCCGACGACGAGCGCTACCAGTGGCTCCGCGGCAAGCGCGTCATCGTCCCCGGCGTGGGCCGCGCCGTGCCCATCATCATGGACGAGTACGTCGACCGCGAGTTCGGCACCGGCGCCCTCAAAATCACCCCCGCCCACGACATCAACGACTACAACCTGGGCATGAAGTACAACCTCGACTCCATCGACATCTTCAACGACAACGGCACCCTCAACGAGCACGGCGGCAAGTACGCCGGCCTCGACCGCTTCGCCTGCCGCAAGCAGATAGTGAAGGACCTCGAGGCGGCCGGCCTCATCGAGAAGATAGAGGACTACACCAACAAGGTGGGCCACAGCGAGCGCACCGACGCCGTCATCGAGCCCAAGCTCTCCGCACAGTGGTTCCTCCGCATGGAGCACTTCGCCGCGCGCGCCCTCGAGGTGGTCGAGAACGACACCGTCCGCTTCCACCCCGCCAAGTTCAAGAACACCTACCGCCACTGGCTCGAAAACATCAAGGACTGGTGCATCAGCCGCCAGCTCTGGTGGGGCCAGCGCATACCAGCCTGGTACCTCGACATCGACGGCCGCGTGGAAACCATCGTGGCCCTCAACGAGGACGAGGCCCGCAAGGTGGCCGCCGAGAAGTACAGCTACACCGGCGCCCTGCGCCAGGACGAGGACGTGCTCGACACCTGGTTCTCCTCCTGGCTCTGGCCCATCTCCCTCTTCGACGGCATCCGCAACCCCGGCAACCCCGAAATCAACTACTACTATCCCACCGCCGACCTCATCACCGGCCCCGACATCATCTTCTTCTGGGTGGCCCGCATGATCATGGCCGGCCAGGAATACGCAGGCGACATCCCCTTCCGCAACGTCTACTTCACCGGCATCGTGCGCGACAAGCTGGGCCGCAAAATGTCCAAACAGCTCGGCAACAGCCCCGACCCGATTGAACTGATTGAGAAATACGGCGCCGACGGCGTCCGCATGGGCATGCTCCTCACCGCCCCCGCCGGCAACGACCTCCCCTTCGACGAAGCCATCTGCGAGCAAGGCCGCAACTTCTCCAACAAGCTCTGGAACGCACTCCGCCTCGTCTCCGGCTGGCAAGTCTCCAACTCCGACGACACTCAAAATTCAGAATTCAAAAATCAAAATTCCAACGAAGTGGCCGTCCAGTGGATGGAGCAGCGCATGGCCCAGGTGCTCGAGGAAATCGAGCGCGACTTCGACCAGTACCGCCTCAGCGAAGCCCTCATGGCCGCCTACAAACTCACCTGGGACGACTTCTGCTCCTGGTACCTCGAGATGATCAAGCCCGCCCACGGCACCCCCGTCGACCGCGAGACCTACGACGCCACCATCTCCATCTTCTCCCGCCTCATGCTCATCCTCCACCCCTTCATGCCCTTCGTCACCGAGGAAATCTGGCACCAACTGCAAATTCAAAACTTAAAATTGAAAATCGAAAATCCCGACCGAGTTGAAGAACACCCCCAATTTTCAATTCTCAATTCTCAATTCTCAATTATGAACCAGCACATGCCCACCAGCGTCTTCTTCGACCAGCGACTGCTCGACCAGTTCGACACCGCGCGCGAAGTCATCGCCGGCGTGCGCAACATACGCAACACCCGCGGCCTCTCCCCCAAGGAACCCCTCGCGCTGAGCTTCCTCGCCAAGGACGACCGCACACGCTTCGACCGCTTCTTCGGCATCGTCGCCAAGCTGGCTGGCGTCAGCGGCATCGAGGCCGTGGAAACCAAACCCGACGGCGCACTCTCCTTCATGGTCGGCACCATGGAATGCTTCGTCCCCATGCCCGAAGGCGTCGACCGCGAGGCCGAACTGAAAAAACTCCACGAAGACCTCAAATACTACGAAGGCTTCCTCGCCAGCGTCATGAAAAAACTCTCCAACGAGAAGTTCGTCAGCGGCGCACCCGCCCCCGTCATCGAGAAAGAACGCAACAAACAGCGCGACGCCGAAACCAAAATCGCCGCCCTCAAAGCGCAAATCGAAGCCCTCGGCTAGTAGTGTAAACCAAACAAACAGACCATAGTATGAACAAGACCCTCCGACGCCTCCTGTCGCTCACCCTCGTCCTCACCGGCACCCTCGCCCTCGTCGCCGCCTGCGGCAAAGAGGAGCCCGCGCCCATCCTGGACCCCCTCCCGGGCTTCAACGCCCGCGGCGCCTCGCTGGCCAAATTCTCCGTCTCCATGACCCAGAAGGTCCACTTCTCGCGCGGCAACCTCCAGTACCAGCCCTCCTCCGGCAAGTGGCGCTTCGCGCCCCACCAGTACGACTGCAGCGGCACCGCCAACGACAACATCTCCGCCACCACATCCACCTGGATCGACCTCTTCGCCTGGGGCACCAGCGGCTGGGACTCCGGCGGCGCCGTATTCTTCCGCCCCTGGGACATCTTCGACAGTGCCGCCGGCTACGGACCCGGCCAAAACAACCTCGTGAACGACAAGGCCAAAACCGACTGGGCCTACTTCAACCGCATCCAGTACGGCGGCGACACCGCCAAATACTGGCGCACCCTCACCGCCGGCGAATGGCGCTACCTGCTCGCCGGACGCAACAACGCCGTCAACCTCTACGCCCTCGCCTCCATCGACGACGTCAAAGGCCTCATCATCCTCCCCGACGAATGGGTTCCTCCGCATGGCACCTCACTCATCGTCGGCATCAGCGACACCACCCAATTCGACTACACACTCTACAACAAATTCTCCGCCTCCGAATGGACCGCCTTCGACACCGCCGGCGCCATCTTCCTCCCCGCCGCCGGCGTCCGCCTCGGCACCAAAACCACCGACGTCGGCCGCAACGGATTCTACTGGTCCGCCTCCAGCGCCGGCGACTCCCTCGCCGTCAACATGGCCTTCTCTGTCACCAAGCAGCTCCTCCCCGAACACCCGTCGCAGCGCAACTACGGCTTCGCCGTCCGCCCGGTGGTCAACGCCGCCCGGTAACCCATCCCCCACACACACATTAAGCGGGCCTGCCTCATCGCAGGCCCGCTTCTTTTTTCCCCACCCCTCTCCCCATCCCCTGCCATTGCCCAAGCATCTAAAAAGGGGAGCAAAACTTATAACCTACCACTCGCTGACAATCACACAGTTAGCGGCGACCGATTTCGGTCGCCGCCGCCACTTTTTCTCAAAAAAAAACAAGCTTTTTCCCTACGCCAGCGCGTCGGCAACAAGGAAGATCGAACCCGTGACCAGCACCAGGTCGTCCACCCCCGCTGCGGCACGTGCCGCAGCGATGGCCTCCTTCACCTGCGGATAGGCTTCGCCCTCGATGCCCATCTCGCGCGCCGCCGCCTGCAGGTCGCCCACCGGCAGCCCGCGGGGTACGCTCGGCTGGCTGAAACGCCAGGTCAGCGAGGAGTGAGGAGTGGGGAGTGAGGAGTGGAGGAGGTGCAGGATTTTGCGGAAATCCTTGTCGTTCACGCAGCCATAAATGATATGCAACCGCTTGAAGTCCACACGCTGCAGGCTCTGCATCATCGCCTCGATGCCGTCGGCGTTGTGGGCCGTCTCGCAGATGGTCAGCGGCCGCTCGCCGATTTTCTCCCAGCGGCCACGCAGGTGCGTGTTGTCCACCACGCGGGCGAGACCCTTTTGGAGTGAGGAATGAGGAATGAGGAATGAGGAATTCTCTCTTAATACATCCACCGCCTGCAGCACAGTGGCCAGATTCTTGCGTTGGTAGGCGCCGGTCAGTTGCGACTGGATGAGGAGTGAGGAATGGGGAGTGATGAGTGAGTGGACGCAATAAGTCCCCAATTCCTCATTCCTAATTCCTAATTCCTCATCGACGAGGTAGTGCTGATCGGCGAAAGTGATGGGCGCATGATGCTCCTCGGCCACGCGCTCAAACACGGGCCGTGTCTCCGCCTGCGACTCCCCTATCACCACCGGCACCCCCTCTTTGATGATGCCGGCCTTCTCGCCGGCTATCTTCTCCAGCGTGCCGCCCAGGAACTGCGTGTGGTCGAGCCCTATGTTGGTGATGATGGATAGCTCGGGGGTGATGACGTTGGTGCTGTCCAGGCGTCCACCCATGCCCACTTCCACCACAGCCACATCCACCTTTTCACGCGCAAAGTAGTCGAAAGCCATCCCCACGGTCATCTCGAAGAAGGAGTACTGACCACTGACCACCGACCACTGACCACTAACGAAATCCACCACCTCCTGCTCGGGTATCATTTCGCCGTTGATGCGTATCCGCTCGCGGAAGTCCACAAGGTGGGGCGAGGTGTAGAGGCCCACCTTGTAGCCCGCCTCCTGCAGTATGGAGGCCATGAAGTGGCTCACCGACCCCTTGCCGTTGGTGCCGGCCACGTGGATGCTCTTGAACCTGCGCTCGGGGTGGCCCAGGGCCTCCATCATGTCGAGCGTGGGTTGTATGTCTGCCTTATAAGCCGCAGCGCCGATGCGTTGGTACATCGGCAGCTGGGCAAACATATAGTCTAGTGTCTCTTGATAGGTCATCGGGTGGGCATGGTGTAGGTGAGTCCTAGGATGAAGAGCCCCTTGGTGG
>Ga0256406_1003584_pt1 | contig 19067 bp, 9 predicted proteins | sample RumenRJG_03DNA_FD_185986 | JGI IMG/M metagenome (GOLD analysis project Ga0256406, IMG submission 185986) | Bovine rumen microbial communities from Lethbridge, Alberta, Canada - RJG_03 | ecosystem: Host-associated > Mammals > Digestive system > Stomach > Rumen | place: Canada: Alberta | collected...
AGGCAAACACAAACCGGTAAACCAGTGTGGACGGGATGCTGAGGCCCGCCTGCAGTACGGGCAGGGTGAACAAGGGTATTAAACCAAAAGAGGCTGACGATAACGCAGCCTCAAAAATTCCTTTATGTGTATCGTTAAGTTGTTTCATTCACATTAAATGCTTTGTTTCTTCTTTACATTCACCAGCACCAGCTGTATTACTGACACGATGATGAGCACGAAACCTATGCCCATGACAAGGCTGAAGCTGTCGCCAAACACGGTGATACTGATAATCATGGCCGTAAGTGGCTCGAAGGCACCGAGTACGGCGGTAGTGGTGGCACCTATCTGCTTGATGGCGGGTATGAGCAGCACGTTGCTCAATGCCGTAGATACCAGTCCGAGCAGCAGCAGATTGCAGAACATGGGCACATCTTTCACGGGTTTGATGCCGCCGTTCATGCCCATGCCGAAGATGATGAAGAACAGCGTACTGAAGCCGAAGATGTAGAAGGTGAGCTTAAAACTGTTCATCCGCCTTACACGCATGTTCGACATGGCCACGATGTAGAACGCGTAGCTCAGTCCGGCCATCAGTTCAATCATGATACCGGCTGTGCGCGCATGCTCGCTGCCCCCGAAGCCCGTGAGCAGTGCCACGCCTGCAAAGGCGAGTAGCAGGGCCACAAGAGTGTTCCACGAAAACCGCTCGTGGAAGAAGATGAGCATCAGCACTTCGGTAAAAATGGGGTACGAGAATACCAGCGTGGTGGCTATGCCGCTTGAAATGTAGTTGTAGCCGAATATCATCAGCATGGCCTCTACATCGTAGAACAGGGCGAGCAAAGCCACTTCGGCGGCCTCACGGCGGGTGAGCCCCAGTGGAATGTGTTTCACGAAGAGCAGCAACAGCAGTGCCACGCAGCCCAGTCCGAAACGGTAAACCATCATGGAAGGTACATCCATGCCTGCATTCATCACAGGAATAGAAAACAAGGGTATCAAGCCGAATGAGGTGGCTGATACGAAACGGTTTGAAAATCCTTTAACAGTATTGCTCAGTGTCATAATAAGAATTATTCGTAAAGCAGTAACAAGCCGGCAAAGGCAGCATAGCCCATCATTCGTATGGGGTTTATCTTGAGCACTTTGGTGCCGTAGAACGAAGCCAGAAACAGAGCCACACTAATGTAGAACTGCCATGGGCTCACGTCGGGCGAAGAGAAGTTGTCGCTGTTCATCAGCATCAGGGTGGCAGCGGCCAGCAATCCAACCACGGCTGGGCGCAGCACGGTAAAGATGCTTTGCACAAGCGGCGTCTTCATGTAGCGCATCAGCATCTTGCTGATGATAATCATCAGTACAAACGATGGCAGCACCAGCGAGAAGGTGGCCGTGGCTGAACCCAGCACTGACATGGGCATGTTGAAGCCTGCGTTGTGCACGGCCATATAGCCACAGTAGGTGGCCGAGTTGATGCCTATAGGTCCGGGCGTCATCTGGCTGATGGCCACGATGTTGGTAAACTCTGCCGTGGTGAGCCAGTGGTGGTGAATCACGGTTTCTGTCTGAATGAGCGACAGCATGCCGTAACCGCCTCCGAAGCCAAAGAGACCGATTTCAAAGAATGTTATGAATATGGATAAGAAAATCATTTCTTCACAGTAAAAGCTGTTGGCTGCCGCCTCAAGCTGTTAGTTTTCTTCAGTAGGCTTTATAAATTTGCCATACATAAATCCGCCGATGCCCGCAGCCAGAATGATGTAAATGGGGTTTACGTGCAGCAGCCATATAAGCAGGGCGCTGGCAATGGGAATCCAGCAGTTGTAGCGGTTCACGTGGGCAGTGCGAGCCATGTTGAATGTAGGTGTGGCAATGAGCGCCACCACCGCCGGGCGGATGCCGCGAAACATGGCAGCTATCCATTTTATTTGCATGAAAGAGTGGAAGAACATGGCGATGAGCAGAATGATGATGAACGAAGGCAGCGCCGTGGCTACGGTGGTGCACAAGGCACCCTTGTAGCGCCTGAGCCTGTAACCGATGAACGTGCTGATGTTGATGGCAAACACGCCCGGGCAGCTTTGTGCCACTGCAATCAGGTCGAGCAGGTCTTCGCGCGAAATCCAATGGTGCTTATCAACCACTTCCTCCTCTATAATAGGAATCATGGCGTATCCACCCCCAAGGGTGAATGCGCCAATCTTAAAGAATGTCTTAAATAATGTAGAGTACATACATCATTTGGTTTTCTCTTCAATCCATTTGCGTGCGTTGACGAAGGCCTCAATCCACGGGGTTACTTCGTCGTTGCGGTGTGCGGCAGGGTACCACGCGTTCTGCCACGTAAAGATGGCACGCTCGGGGTGAGGCATCATGGCAAGGTGACGGCCGTCGGCCGAGCAGATGCCGGCTACGTTGTAGTCGCTGCCGTTGGGGTTGCCTGGATACTCAGCGTAGTTGTACTTGGCCACCACGTTGTAGTGATCTTCGGGCTCGGGCAGATAGAAGCGGCCCTCGCCGTGTGCCACCCAGATGCCGAGTTTGCTGCCGCTCAGCGAGCCCAGCATCACACTCTTGTTCTGTGGGATGGTGAGACCCAGGAACGCGCTCTCGAACTTCTGCGACATGTTGTGCGTAAGGTGTGAGCGGTGTTCGTGCTCAGGATTAATCAGGTTGAGCTCAACCATGAGCTGACAGCCGTTGCAGATGCCCAGTGACAGGGTGTCTTTGCGGGCATAGAACTTGTCGAGGGCTTCCTTTGCCTTGGGGTTGTACAGGAATGCGCCTGCCCAGCCTTTGGCCGAACCCAGCACGTCGCTGTTAGAGAAACCACCACAGAACACAATGAAGTTTACTTCCTCTAAGGTTTCACGACCGCTGATCAAATCGGTCATCATAACGTCTTTCACGTCGAAGCCAGCCAGGTAAAGGGTGTAAGCCATTTCGCGCTCACCGTTGGTACCTTTCTCACGAATGATGGCAGCCTTGGGGCGTGCAGTTGTAGCCTTGTCGTCGGTCTTCCAACGGTCGGCATTCAAACCGTAGCTCTGCAGTGTGCCCTTGAAGCTCTCGGGGAACTTCATCTCGAGCGGCTGCTTCTTGTAGTTGTTGTAACGTTTGCGTGCCATGCCGTTGAAGCTCTGGTCGCGGTCGAGCAGATACGAGGTGCGGTACCACACGTCGCGCAGAGCATCGATATCGAAGGTGTGCTCAAAGTCGTTCTTCTTGATAACGAGGGTGCGCTCACCGGGGGTGGGGTAGCCAATCTTGGCAAAGCCTACGCCACGCTCCTCGAAGAATTTCTTGAGCTCGTGCTTGTGCTCATCGCTCACCTGGATAATCACACCGGGGTTCTCGGCAAACAGTGTCTTCACAATGTCGTCGCTCACCAGGTCGTGCAGGTTAATGTGCAGTCCGCCTCTGGTGTTGGCAAAGGTCATTTCAAGCAAGGTGGTAATCATACCGCCGGCGCTGATGTCGTGACCGGCCATGATCCAACCCTTGTCAACCAGCTCCTGGATAGCGTTGAAGCAGTCAACGAAGTAATCCTCGTACTCTTCCTGTTTATCGTTGAAGTCGGCGTAAGGCACATCGTCGCCCACCTTGTTGAGGCTCTGGGCAAAGGCGCTGCCGCCAAGCAGTGAAGGCTGGAATGAGAAGTCGATGTGGTACAAACTTGAGTTCTTGTCGTTCACCACCACAGGGCTCACCACCTTCTTTACATCGCTCACCTCACCGCCGCTTGTTACGATAACCGTACCCGGAGAGATAATCTTCTCGCCATTGGGGTATTGCTGACTCAGTGAGAGCGAATCCTTACCTGTAGGCACGTTCACGTGAATGCCGCAGCAGAAGTCGCTCAGTGCCTTAACGGCGGTGTAGAGGCGTGCGTCCTCACCCTTCTGTGAGCGGCAGGGCCACATCCAGTTGGCTGAGAGGCTCAGGCTGCGCATGCCGTCGGCCAGCGGGGCCCACACAATGTTGGTAAGCGATTCGGCTACCGACATTACGCTGCCTGCAGCCGGGTTGGCCAGTCCCACCTGGGGTGCATGGCCCAGTGCAGTGGCAATGCCTGCCTTGCCGCGATAGTCGAGTGCTACCACGCCACAGTCGGACAGAGGTAGCTGAATCTCGCCCTGCGTCTGCTGGCGGGCCACCTTGCCTGTTACCGAGCGGTCAACCTTATTGGTGAGCCAGTCTTTACAGGCCACAGCCTCGAGCTGCAGCACACGCTGCACGTATTCGTCGAGCTTGTCGACGGTGTAGGTAACGTTATCGTAATGGCGCTCCACAGTTTCATCCTTCATCACCGTCTTGGGTGAGTGTCCGAACATCTGAGCCACATCCAGGTCGAAAGGCTTAACACCATCGCCCTGCACAAAGCTGAAGTGTGCGTCGCCGGTGGTCTGACCCACCACGTACATCGGGGCACGCTCGCGCTCGGCAATTTTCTTTACATGCTCCAGATGCTTCTCGTCGATGAGCAGGCCCATGCGCTCCTGCGACTCGTTGGCTATAATCTCCTTGGCGCTCAGCGTCTTGTCGCCAATGGGCAGTTTGGTCATGTCGATGCGTCCGCCGCAATCCTCAACCAGCTCGCTCAGGCAGTTCAGGTGCCCGGCCGAGCCATGGTCGTGAATGCTCACCACGGGGTTGGTATCTTCTTCCACCAAAGCTCTTACCAGGTTGTAGGCACGCTTCTGCATCTCAGGGTTGGCACGCTGCACGGCGTTCAGCTCGATGCCGTTGCTGTAACGGCCCGTATCAACCGATGATACCGAACCGCCGCCGAGCCCGATGCGGTAGTTGTCGCCACCCACTACAACAATGTCGTTGCCTTTACGGGGCTCCTTCTTCAGGCAGTCGCGCTTTTTGCCGTAGCCCACGCCACCGGCCAGCATGATAACCTTATCGTAGGCATACTTCTCGTTGTTCTCTTGATGCTCGAAGGTGAGCAAAGAACCCGTGATAAGCGGCTGCCCGAACTTGTTGCCGAAGTCGCTTGCACCATTGGATGCCTTGATAAGTATCTGCTCCGGAGTCTGGTAGAGCCATTTGCGCACGGGCATGATGTCTTCCCAGTCGCGCAGTGCGGGTGTCTTTCCATCATCGTCTTTCAGCCGCGGGTAAGCAGTCATGTAGCAGGCAGTGCCTGCGATAGGCCATGAACCCGTGCCACCGCCCATACGATCGCGAATCTCGCCACCGGTTCCGGTAGCGGCTCCATTGAACGGCTCAACGGTGGTAGGGAAATTGTGCGTTTCTGCCTTCAGGGAGATAACGCTCTCAATGGGTTTTACCTTAAAGTAATCGGCCGTGCTCTGGTCCTCGGGGGCAAACTGCTCTATCTCAGGACCCTGTGCAAAAGCCACATTATCTTTATAAGCCGAGAGAATATGTCCGGGATTCTCTTTGGTGGTTTTCTTAATCAGGTTGAACAGGCTGCTCTCCATCTCCTTACCGTCAATGATGAACGTGCCGCCGAATATTTTGTGGCGACAGTGCTCAGAGTTGATTTGTGCGAAGCCGAAAATCTCGGAGTCGGTAAGGGGACGGCCGTTCTGCTTCTCAATCTTGTGCAGATACTCAATTTCCTCGGGTGAGAGGGCCAGGCCCTCCTCCTCGTTGTATTTCTCGATGTTCTCCACATGCTTGATGGGCTCAGGCTTGTGGTTAACGGTGAAGATGTCTTGGTCAAGACCGTCGTACATGCGTTGCAGCATGGGGTCGTGCTCAGCGTCGGGTGAGCTTACGGGGAAGTATTCCTCTATACGCGAAATGCCACTGAGACTCATGTTTTGTGTAATCTCAACGGCATTTGTACTCCATGGTGTTATCATTTCCCGGCGTGGGCCTACATAGTAACCCTTAATTTGTTGGTCACTCAGGCATTGTGCGTCGCCATAAAGCCAGCAAAGAGCGCTGGTTTCTGATGGGTTGGGCTGATGGTCTATCTCAGTCGCAATCACATGTTGTTTCGGAGTCTTGAAAAAAACAATCATATTTTAAATATAAATTCAGATGAATGTAACTTTGATGCAAAGTTAATAAAAGTATTGCATATAGCTCGTGTAAATCACGGTGTTTTTTGCGATAAAAACAAAACACCAGGGCGAAAAGCTGCTCCTGGTGCTTTGTTTTACTTATAAAATGCTTGTCGTTAGCAAACTGTTTTACTTTATCACTATTTTCTTGCCTTGGTGGATGTATATTCCTCTGGCTGGCGTCATAATGCGCTGACCCTGCAGATTGTACCATGCACCAGAGGTGGCGGGGCGTTCGGGAACGGCAATCTGTTCGATTCCGGTTGAGGCTGCCGATGCGGTGGTTTGCTCCAGGGCGTACAGGTTGCGGACCTCGACGGCAGTGATGGGCCGGGCATACAGACTCACGTCGTCGTAGCTTGCCTCGGCCGAGCCCCAGAATGATCCGTGACCCAGGTACAGGCTGTCGCTGCTGCTGATGAGGCTGAGCACAAGCGGGTATACATCCGACAGGGTGGCAGTGGTTAAACTCTCATTGTTCAGCGTGCCCTTGATGGTAATAACGGGCGTGACGCTGGTACCGTCGACATAGAGATGCAAGCCTTTGCTACGGTCGAGGGTAACAATCACGTAAGTCCATTTGTTTACGGGCAGCAGATGGGTGAGGGTATCGCTTGGATAGTTAATGTCGGCGTAGTTGCCGTTGCCGCCATTATAGCCCATATAGGCATTGCCGGTGAAGTACCAGCGGGCCGTGGCCGATGCGTTGGTAAAGCCGAAAATGTCGTCCCACACGTTGTCGTCGGCGCGTTTCAGCCAGAAGGCAATGCTCATGCCATCGCTGAGAGCTGCATCCTTCAGGGCGTTGGGAAGGGCAACATAGCTGCTGTTGCCGCTGGCGCCAAATGCTGTGTGCAGAAACTCGCCCGTACGCTCGTGGTCTTGCTGGGCAAGTGGTTTGCTGTTGGTGCCTTCGCTGCATAGCGTTGCTGTTTGCAACGGGTCCATGCTGTTCTGGTAAGGCTCCCCTCCATCAAAGGTGTAGCAAGCCACCAGTGCCGAGTCGAGCTTTGCCTGCTTGCTTAATACAAGGGGCGACAGCGACACGTTGTAGGCTTCGCTCCACTGCCAGTCGCCGGCCGTCTCGGTAAGGGTGAGTGTGGCATTCTGCCGTTGCGATACGGCCGAAGCATTGTATTTGCCATCGTATGAAATCAGTTCCGGTTTACTGCTCTGCCAGTTAATGTCCACACCGTAGTCTAAGTCGATACCATAAAGGTTCACGTTTTTTTTTATCACCGAACCGTTTTTCACTGGCACATCCTGTTTTGCTACTTGCAGGGCAAGCTTGCTCTGGTCCTGAATCTTGTAGCCCCAGATGTTAACCCCTGTGGGGGCCATGGCCGTAAAGCAGATGGCCTGCACGTGGGTGGGTTCCATTTGCTGAGGTATCACTACACCGCGGTAGGGGGTGGAGCCCAGTGTGATATTGATGTACGAGGTGCCGCTCACGGTTTGCCATTTCCCGGTGGCATCGCCAGTAATGGTGCCGTCGGCATTCAGCGTGATGCTTACAGGCGTTATCTGTTGTTTCTGCTCATAATTTAATCTATAAGCATGCACAAGCATTTTGTAGGTGCCCACAAGGGTAGAGTCGGCAAATAGCTGCTTGCTGCTCACACTGTCGTTGGTAACGGTCTCGCCCGAGTACTCAAAGGGTGCAGCCACAAGCCATCCCTGCTGATTCAGGAAGAGCTGGTGCACCCGGTCCTGGTAGGCCTCGCCGCGGTTGTGGAAGCGCGTGTGGTAAACCAGCAGCACCTGGTTGTCGGGCGTGGTGATAACCGAGTTGTGTCCCTGGGCAATCTCACCATTGTCGCCGGTAACCTCGAAACCCCAGTCGTTGTAGGCGCCCATGATTTTCTCGCCGCGGTTGGTGGTGGCGTTGGGACCGTAGTTCATCTGGTAACTGGTGTAAACGGCCGAGTTACCTGCCTGGTCTACATAAGGTCCGTTGGGCTTGGCACTCCTGAAAACGCGCATTTCATAGCCTCCGTTCGAGGTGAGGAATCCGTAGCTCAGGAACAAATAATAGTAGTTGCCGATGTGATGTACATACGAGCCTTCGCCCGACACGTAGTAGCCGCCGGCTATCTTCGTGCCGAAATATGGATCGCTGGTGTAGTTGTTGCCGCTGCCGGTCAATGCATAGGTGGTGTCGTAGTCGCGCAATCCGTTGCTGGTGTTCAGCTTAAGCATCCAGATGCCGCCCGACCACGAGCCGTAGGTGAGCCAGAGCTGTCCGCTCTCATCGTAGAACACACAGGGGTCGATGTTGTTTGGCCAGGTGGTGCCCCACTGCTCGCCTTTTTTATAGCGTGCAGGCAGCGAGGCTGATGAGCCCAGCACGATGGGCAGATCGGTAAGTTTATAGTCGTTGGCGTTAGTGCCGTTGAAGCCCGACACCACGATGGGTGCCTGATAGGTGAAGCGACCGTTGAGAGAATCGGCAGTGAGCATAATGATGCTGGAGCCCCAGTTAGCGCCATTGATGCTCAGGTACATGCACCACTTGCGCATGGCCTTGTTGTAAATCACGTCGGGGGCCCACATGTTGCCATTTACGTTGTAGCTGCTGCCACTGGCTGTGGCAGCCCACTCTGTGGCGTTGAAGGCAGGCAGCGCAACGGTTTTGCCCGCCTTGGTAATGGTTGTGATAGCCGGTTTGACGAATGCCTTTTCGGGAGTGACTTCTTTACCCGTGGTGTCGGCAAAGCTGAAACTGCCCAGCTGGGTAAAACTCTTCAGATTGGTTGTTACGGCTTTGCCTCTGTGGGTGCCAAAGAGGTAGTATTTCCTGGCTATGGAATCATACACAATTGACGGGTCGTGCACGCCCGAGCGCGTGATTCCATAAGTCGATGTAATGTCCTTGGCCTGTTGGGTGCTCAACGTTTGTTGCGCACTTGCTTGTAAGGTAACGGCTGCTGCAAATAGAAAGGTATAAATTAGCCTCATATTCAAGATAAGTTTTGTAAGTAATGTAATAAGGTAGTACTTCGTTTGCAAAGATACATAATAAAATGTGAATCTGCCAACAAAAAACAAATAAATTGTAGATTGACACTTATTTTTTTTATCTGCTTATTGGTTTATTGATTTCTGTCTCAGCTGTCCCTTATAAGGGCCGCGCCCTGCAGTGAACGTTTAAGTATGAAACAAAGAAAATGGTATGTGTAATATACTTGATGAGAAATACAGGGCGGGTCTTTGTGTCAGGCTGGCTCTCAGGTATGGACAATATTAAATTAGATTAGAATCCATAATAAATGCGTTAAAAATAATCAAAACAGAGTACAAAAAGAAAGGATTTATTGTTACAATCAAACATTATTGCTATCTTTGCCCAATAATGACAAAACAATTAAACTATATATCCAAACTATGAAGAGAAATAACTTTCTAATAGCCTTAATGCTCATGGCCACGCTGCTTACAGCAGGCTGTGCAAGCAAGAAACAGTTGGAAAACTGTCAGAATGAGAATAAAGAACTGTCGAGCAACTATCAAAATACAAAGGAAGAGCTTGCTGCCGCAAATGCAAGTCTGGCTTCGTTAAAAGAGCAGCTGGCTCAGCAGAAACGCGACTATGCTTCGCTGCAATCGTCGCTCGACAAGAGTTTGACCAATGCCAACAGTAACAACATCAACATCTCAAAGCTGGTAGACCAGATTAATGAGGCCAACCAGTACATCCGTCATCTGGTTGAGGTGAAGAGCAAGAGTGACTCACTGAACATGGTGCTCACCAATAACCTGACGCGCTCACTCAGCAAGGAGGAGATGAAAGAGGTTGACGTGCAGGTACTCAAAGGTGTGGTTTACATCTCACTGGCCGACAACATGCTTTACAAGAGCGGCTCTTACGAGATTAACGACCGTGCACAGGAAACCCTGAGCAAGATAGCCAAAATTATTATGGACTATAAAGATTACGATGTGCTCATCGAGGGTAACACCGATAATGTGCCTGTAAATACCTCGGCTCCTTCGATGAAGAATATCCGTAACAACTGGGACCTCTCGGCTCTGCGTGCATCGAGCGTGGTGCAGTACTTGATCGACCACTTCGGCGTAGCTCCAAAACGACTCACTGCCGGTGGACGTGGCGAGTATAATCCGGTGGCCAGCAACGATACCGAACTGGGCAAGCAGCGCAACCGCCGCACACAGATTATCATTACGCCGAAGTTAGACCAGTTCATGGACTTGATCGACAAGGCTCCTGAAAAAGACAAGTAAACAGTCAAAGCACTAATAACAACACGGGCCGGTAAAGCACACAGCTGCTTTACCGGCCTCGTTGTTTTATGATGTTGCCTGAATCCAAAAAACGTAAACGATTACATTAAAATTTATACGCTGCAATGTGTGGCTTTAAATAAAAAGTGTTATTTTTGCAATTAAAATAAGTCAAACCTATTAATATACAGGAATCCTAAATAACCGCAATATGAACAATAAACTACTTATCATTGCCGCTTTGATGACAATGCAAGGTACAGCCGCCATGGCACAGCGCCACACCGATACGCTCGACCGTGGACTGGTGGCCGTGAAGACAGCGAAAGGCGTGTTCTGCTCATGGCGTATACCTGGCAGTGAGTATTACGATGTTACCTATAACATTTATAAAGATGGCAAAAAGCTAAACGACCAGCCTTTGCTGGTCAGCAACTACACCGACACCCAGGGCACGCTTTCCGATACTTACACCGTAAGTGCAGTGGTGCGTGGGGTGGAGCAGGCACAGTGTGAGGCTGTAAAACCCTGGGCACAGCAATATCTCGACATACCATTGAAGCCCGTTTACGGGGCCGACGGCAAGACCGACATTACCAGTCACTATGCCGCCAACGATGTAAGCGTGGCCGATCTTACCGGCGATGGCAAGGTGGACTTGATACTGAAACGAGTAAACACCAAGGACGTTGCCGACCTCTTCCCTGAATCGTCTAAAGAATTTACACATATAGAAGCCTATACACAGCAAGGCGACCGGTTGTGGTGGATTGACTGTGGACCCAACATGGTGAGCGGCTCCAACGTAGAGGTGAACGCCGTGGCCTACGACTGGGATGAAGACGGCAAGGCCGAGGTGCTGCTCCGGGGTGCCGACGGCATGGTGCTTCACACGGCCGACGGACAGCGCATCATGATAGGCGACAGCACCGTAAATACCCGTAACACCGTGTCGCATACGGCCAATATGACCTATACCAACACGGGTGCCGAGTATTTGCTCTACCTTGAGGGTGCCACGGGCAAACCTTACCAGATTGGACCTGCTGCACATCCCAACTATATGGACTATCCTCTGACACGCGGAAAGGCTTCTGACTGGGGTGACAGCTACGGCCACCGTTCAAGCAAATACTTCTTTGGAGCCCCGTTCCTGGATGGCCGGCATGCCAGTATCTTCCTGGCACGTGGCATCTATACTAAACACAAGATGATAGCCTTCGACGTTGATCACGCCACACACCAGCTCAAGCAACGCTGGTACTGGACGAGCGATGGGCTGGATGGCACCTGGTTCGGCAACGGCTATCACAACTTTGGTATTGCCGATGTGGATTGGGATGGCCGCGACGAGATAGTGTACGGGTCGATGGTCATTGACGATGATGGCAAGGGCCTTTCAACCACCGGTCTCGGCCATGGTGACGCACAACACTGTAGCGATTTTAACCCTTACATTCACGGTCAGGAGATTTTTACCTGCAATGAGACGCGCCCCAATAACAACTACCGTGACGCCACCACATCGAAGATTTATTACCGCACTACCTCCGGCAACGACGACGGCCGTGCCATGATGGGTAACTTTACTGATGACGTGATTGGCGCACAGGGCATCACCGCACATGATGCGGCATCGCTTATAGGCGGTGTGTGCAACAAGCATGTAGATGGTACCACCTCGGCCGGAGTGGACGAGAACTTTAATATCTACTGGGATGGCGACCTGCTTGAGGAAACCATTAACGGCGACGGCACTGAAGGCAACTGCGTAGTGCACAAGTACGGCTCATGGACGCCGGTGTTTACTGCCAACGGTACGAAGATGTGCAACTGGACCAAGAATACGCCAAGTTCAAAGGCCGACATCCTGGGCGACTGGCGTGAGGAACTTATTCTCCGCTCAGCCGACGACCTTCATCTGCGCATCTATACCACCGTGGACCCCACCCCCTGGCGCAACTACACGCTGTGGGACGATCCGCAGTACCGCAACGGTATGGTGTGGGAAATGTGCGGCTACAACCAGCCGCCACACGTGAGCTACTTCCTGGGCAAGGCCGAAGGCATCACCGTGGCTCCGCCTCCCATTACCAACACGGGCCGCACCGAGGTGAGCAACGGCTCTGAGATTTCCACAAGCCTGAACGACAAGCAGGTTATGCTGGCTGAAACCAACGATATGCAGGTTTCGGTGGCTCAGGGTGCCCAGCCTTACATCTTGTACGACAACGCTCCGTCGTGGGTACAGGGTAACAACAACAATAACAATATTGTTTACACCTATTATACACACAAGCTCACGGGTGCCGCATTCAGCGGCAGCATGCGCCTGGTTAAGCAGGGTGATGGCACGTTGCAGCTGCCCGACGTGGAGCAGACTTATACCGGCAACACCGACGTATGGGCAGGCACACTGGTTTTCAACGGCAATATGAAAAACTCGCCGGTATGGCTCAACCGCTTTGCCAGACTGAACTCTAACGGCGGCACCTTCCCCAAAGGCATCACAATGCTCTACGGCTCACAGTTGCTGCCTGGTGGCGAAAACGCTAAGGGAACGCTTACCACCGACACTCTGCGCATGCAGTATGGTGCTGAACTCGTAATCGATGTGTATGCCGACTCTACTGCCGACTTAGTAAAGGCTAAGAATCTTGTTATCACTACACAGCAGTGGCCCACTGGTCCTACTTATCAGGCACCTGTTGTGCGCATAGTGCCTCACTATGCCACCGGCTCTAAACGCATGCCTGCCGACGATTACCTGATTGCTGAGATAGACAACGTGCAGGGCCCGCTCGACTCACTGACCGTTGAGGGCATTGGCGCACAGAAGAGTTCACTGGTTTATAAGGATGGAAAGCTCTATCTGAACATAGCCGACCAGCGCGATGCTTCTACCATTACATGGAGCGGTGCCAACGGCAGTGACTGGGATTTGATGGAAACCGACAACTTTAAGTCGCAGAACACTGGCGAGGCCAACAACTTCGTTACCGGCGACAAGGTGATATTCGACGACAATGCTGCTATCGGCACGGTGAACATCAAGTCTCCGCTGGCTCCGGCAAGCATTACGTTCGAGAACAACCTGCTGACCTACACCCTTACAGGTGACAGCATCATTGGAACCGCCTCGCTTACAAAGAATGGCGAAGGCGTGGTGAATATTAATAATGTGAACCGCTTCACAGGCGGCACTACCATTAACGGCGGTCGGCTCAACGTAGCCACGCTGGCCAATACCACAGGCAACGACTTTGGTTCACTGGGCAGTGCCAAGTCGGTGATCAACATCAACGGCGGCACTCTTGGCAGCACAGGCAAAGTGATAACCACACAGCCCATCGTGCTCGGTGAATATGGAGCTACCTTCTATACATCGGCTTCGCAGCAGAGCATGGAAATACAAACTGCTCTGAAGTCATCGGTCAACCGCAGTCCTATTATCAAGGAAGGTCCTGGTACGCTCACCTTGTCATCGGGCAATGCCGTGAACACCATTACCATGAAGGGCGGTACGCTGAACCTGGGCCAGAATGGCAGCGTGTCGGGCAGCGACACCATCATCTTTGTTTCGGGTACGGTGAACGATCCCTACACTGGCAGCATCATCAGTAACAGCACCAACTATAATGTAACTGGCAGCGGCTCACTCTACCTCGACCCCTATTGCAACTATAACGGCAAACTGGTGGGCGACGGTACATTCACTGTTTACGCTGCTGGCGTGCGCAACTTTATGCGCGGCGACTGGAGCAAGTTCACCGGTACACTCAACATCAGGGCCTCAAAGCGCGGCAGCTACGACCCCGTATATTCGGTGAACCGCAACTACGGTTTGCCTTATGCCACCGTAGATGTGGGCAGCGGTGTGAGTGTTGATGCCGATGCCAACGGTGCACGAAGCTATACATCGCGCTCTTACGAGGTGGGTAACCTCACGGGCTCGGGCTCGCTCTACCGTCACAACGGCAACAAGGTAACTCTTACGGTTGGGCGTACCAATCAGGACTTTGACTTCCAGGGCGTGCTCGACGGAATCTCACTTGTAAAGATGGGCAGCGGTAACTGGTTGCTCAGCTCAAAGAATAACCAGGAAAAGCTGGCTGCACTTACTATCAAGGGTGGTGAGCTCAGACTTCAGGATACCCAGTACAGCACGGCCTATCTTTCGGGCCTGAACATCAACGTAACCGATAGCGGTGCCATTAAGGGCCGTGGCTGCTTAACGGCTGCCACATTGCAAAAGGGCGCTTTGCTGGCACCTGGCTATTATCTGGGCAACCGGCCAACAGGCAAGCTGGTATTCTCGTCATCGGTGAATGCTGCAAAGGGCAGCACTGTGAGCTTCTGCATTGTTAACAACAAGAATTCGGTTTACAGCCGCAGCTTCCTTGAGATTGGCGGAAACTTTGTAAACAACGCCACTGTGAAGGTTAATCTTAGTGATAACTATACACCGGAAGCCGGTGACAGCATTGTGTTGTGGACCTGCTCGAAGTTTGCCGGTACACCTGCCCTCGAGTTGCCCGAATTGCCTCAAGGTCTGGAGTGGGACACCTCATCACTGCTGGCTCCTACCGGAGTGCTGAAGATTAAGGTTGCCGCCGGCATCTCGGCCATCAACTCTGAAACCGAAGGCACATGCAAGGTGTTTAATGCCCAAGGAGCTTTGGTTGCTACCGTGCGGGCTTCACGCCAGAACATTGCTAAGGTGTTGAGGAGCAACGGTGTGCCCGAAGGTGTATACCTGGTTCGCATTGCGGCCAACGGTGCGGCCGGAACCTTTAAGGTTACCTTGAGATAAAAGGTATGAAATAAGATACAAGATGGATGAGAATACAAGCGTAAATGTTTTGCAGCAACATGGCATTAAGCCTACTGCAAACCGCATACTTGTAGTAAAGTTACTGGCTGCCCAACGGCGGCCGGTAACTTTACGTGATTTAGACGAAGCCATACTAACCGTCGACAAGAGCAACATTTCAAGGGCGCTTTCCCTGTTTCGTGAAAAGCACCTTGTGCACATCATCGACGACGGCAGTGGCTTAACGCATTATGAGCTCTGTCTGAGCCATGGCTCAGTCGACGACGACAACCATGTGCATTTTTACTGCGAACAGTGCCACCGCACCTACTGTCTTTACGATGTGCCGGTGCCGCAGGTTAAGGTGCCCACAGGCTACAGGCCTTCGTCGGCAAGTTACGTGATAAGCGGCATTTGCGCCGAGTGTTCTAAGAAAATGAAACCATAAAACTCTAAGTTCTCTCAACTTTCCTGAAAATCAAGATTCTTCTTACCTATTCTAATAACAATAACTTAATTATTAAACGTGAAATCAGTTTGTTTTGTAGCGTTGCTGGCAGCCTTGATGGCAATCAGTCCAACAACAATGTTTGCTGAAAGTCAGCTTACGCTGAGCGATTTGCGAGTATCAGGACTCACCAACCCACAGGGCATCGACCAGACGCCCCGCTTTAGTTGGATTACACAATTTACAGGTTACAACTTTCATCAAAAGAGCTACCAGATTGTGGTTACCGATGATGAGGGTAAAAAGGTGTGGGACAGCAAAGAAGTGTCGTCTGCGCAGCAAAGTGGCATTACCTATGCTGGCAGCGCATTGAAAAGTTGCACCACTTATCATTACACCGTAACAGTTACGGGTGCTGAGCCCGGACAGACTGCCCAGGCCACGGGCACCTTCGAAACGGCTTTTCTGAAACCCACTGAGTGGAAGGCCAAGTGGATACATGCCCGGCAGTCTAACAATGCGTGTGTAACCATACCCATCCAATCATCGCGCATGCGGTATTTAAAGCTTGATGCCACCAAACTGGGAACCCCGGCTTCTACCGATAACACCGGCTATTACATGCAGTTCAGCGAGGTTGAGGTTTATTCGGGTGGAAAGCGCCTCTGGTATCACCCCACCGTGAGCAGCAACATGAACTACGGCACGTTGTGGAACCTCGACTACATTAACGATGGCGAAGTGTCTGCCACAGGACATTTAGGCTACACCACACAGAAGTTCAGTTCGGCCAACCAGCATGTGTGGCTCACCCTCGACTTTGGTGCCGACACGCTGGTGGATAAGCTGGTGCTTTACCCGCGGCAAGACGACCACGCCAATGGCAACGATGCCCTGGTGGCCAACTATCCGCAGAACTTTACCTTGCAGTCATCGTCCGACGGACAGAACTATACCACGCTGATGCGGTTCACCGGTGCCGCGCCCACCTGGCGTAACAATGCCACCAACGTGCCTTACATTGGTCGCAACTTTACACTGAACAAACCGGTGAAGAGTGCCCGTCTCTATGCCACTGCATTGGGTGTGTACACGCTGCACATCAATGGCAAACCAGTAACCCAGAACAAGCTTGAACCCGGTGAAAGCGAATACGAGAAAACCGTGCTTTACTCAAGCTACGATGTAACGCCGCTGCTCAAGCAGGGCAGCAATGCCATTATTGCCCAGGTTTCGGGCGGACTTTACGATGTACAGAAACTAACCGGGCGCTTCTCGAAAGGCGAAATCAACAACTCGGGCAACACGGCTCTGCTAAGCGAGCTTATCATTCGTTACACCGATGGTTCGTGCGACACGTTGCTTACTGATAACAGCTGGCGCTACACAGCATCGCCCACACTTGGCAGTAACTGGTGGGGTGGCGAGGATTACGATGCCCGCATGCAGATAGCTGATATTGACAGCAGCCATGTTGACATGGACGGCTGGCTGAACGTAACCGAGATACAACCCGCCTTCAAAAGTTCACAGGCAAGCGGCTTCGGACAGCTGCGTGCCCGCTCGTATGAACCGCTGCAGGTGGTTGAGCAATGGAAGGGCGTTAAAGTGAGCACCGTACATTCGGGGGGATACACTTTGCAGGTGGTCGACTTCGGCCGCAACTTTGCCGGACAGTACCGCTTCCACCTGAAAGGCAAACCCGGGCAAACCATTACCTTGCGTGAGGGTGAGAGCCTGAATGCCGATGGCTCGGTGTTTATGGAAAATTACTATACCGGTCCGGCCGATACCTATGAAACCTACACCTTCCGCGGCGACAACGACGGCGAGGACTGGGGACCTGAGTTTATGTACCACGGCTTCAGATACCTGCAGATTATAGGTTTGGATGAGGCTCCCTCGCCCGAGTGCTTTACCGCCATGCGCATTCGCAGCAACGTGGACAACTGCGGCAAGTTCACCACCAGCAATACCCTTATCAATGGCATTCACACCATTTGCCGTGATGCCATAGCCTCGCAGCTTTACAACACCATAACCGACTGTCCGCACCGTGAGAAGCTGGGCTGGCTCGATGTGCCCAACGAAATGTTCAACTCACTAACCTACAACTTCGATATGCGCCAGTTCTTCCATAAAGTGGTGCGCGACTGCTTTGATGCACAGTATGCCGATGGACACGTGCCCAGCACCGTGCCTCATTACATGAGCGTGTACGACAACGACCCCAACTGGGGTGGGGCAGCCATCTTGGTGCCTTATCGCTGTTGGAAGACTTATGGCGACACCACCTTGCTTACCCGTTACTATAAGCAGATGAAGAGCTTGATGAATTATTACGTACGCAATACCACCAACGGCATTATGAACAATATCAGCGTGCTGTCCGACTGGGGGCAGGAAACGGCTGGCGTTAACCCTTTGGTTACCACCGAGTTCACCATTACCACCACTTATTATTACATGCTCAACGCTATGTCGCAAATGGCTGCGCTGCTGGGACAGAACAACGACTCTGCATTCTATGCTTCACAAGCTGCTATTACGCGTACTGCTTTCAACAACAAGTTCTATAAAGGTAATGGCATTTATGGCAACGGTCAGCAGGCCGAGCAGGCCATGCCGCTATACTACGGTCTGGTTGACGACGACCAGCGCGCCGATGTGGCCCGCAAGCTGGCTGAGCGTGTAAAACAGGATGGATACAAAATCAAAACAGGCGAGATTGGCTTGAAGCCTGTGCTGATGTCGCTGGCACAGTATGGTTATAACTCTATTGTGTTCCGGATGTCGCAGCAAACCGATTGCCCAAGCTATGGCTACTGGGTGGTTAACGGATACACCACCACACCCGAATATTGGAACGTGGGCGCCTTCTCGCAGAACCACTGCATGATGGACCATATCGAAGAATGGTTCTTTGGTGAGCTGGGTGGCATCAAGAATAACGGTGTGGCCTTTAATCACATCAGCATCAAACCTTACATGCAGGATTCGCTGCGCCAGATGAGTACTTCATTTACCAGTCCCTACGGTTTGATAACCTCGGCCTACACCAAAGCCGACAGCACTTATCAGTATTCGTTCGACGTGCCGGCCAATACCGACGCCGTGATAGAGGTTGAGCTGCCGGCTAATCAGAAGCTTATGGCGGGCAACCAGGAGGTAAAGGCCGGCGTGGCAGGCATAACCAGCATAGCCTACAACGGCACCATGGCTACCATGAAGGTAACCTCCGGACATTACGAGTTCGCATCGGGCAATCCGCAGACTTCAGCTATCCGGGTGGTGAATACCGACAGCAAGGGTGAGCCCGTTTTTTTCGACTTGCAGGGCATTGCTCACAAGCAGCCGTTAACCCAGGGCGTTTACATCGTTGACGGGAAAAAGATGATGGCACGCTGCAATTAACCCACATTGCAGATATATCTCATGTAACTGATTGATTCTCAGTATTGGCATTTTTTGAGGGTGGCTTTGGGTGTACCACGGATTTTATTTTTCCAAGGGGATGAGGATTGATTCCGAGCAT
>Ga0256406_1003585_pt1 | contig 19063 bp, 16 predicted proteins | sample RumenRJG_03DNA_FD_185986 | JGI IMG/M metagenome (GOLD analysis project Ga0256406, IMG submission 185986) | Bovine rumen microbial communities from Lethbridge, Alberta, Canada - RJG_03 | ecosystem: Host-associated > Mammals > Digestive system > Stomach > Rumen | place: Canada: Alberta | collected...
AACGATCGTGAAACCGCCGCCAGTCGGCGACAAAATTGCCATCGCCGGGCATGTCTGGGTCGTCGAAGAAGTGGATCACAGACGTCACAGCGTATACTGCCACATGGTGAAAGGCAATGTTCCGGCTTACTTTGGAGAGTGTCCGGGCGACATTCATACGCACGTTCTGGAACGGATGAAACAGGTACTCGAAGAAGATCAGCCGTATCCTTATCTGATGCAGAACGCGGCGGTCAGGATTGCGCTCGGGCGGGACATGGCGAGGCACGCCGGTTTGCTGGATGAGCCGCTGATCCCGCTCGGAGGCGATATGTGGGCATTATTTCCGTGGCTCGGGACGTACGCGTTTATGGCCCTCGAGCGCTTTCTCAAGATCCGGTGCGCGGGTTTTCTGGGTCTGAAAGGTCTGGAGAGCGCAAAACCCTATTATATGCAGTTCACGATGAAAGCGGACCGCGCATCATTTTACGAGATCGTAACGGCGCAGGCGGAGCGCCCGCTCGACGCGATGGAACTCCTTTACAAAAATGAGGTGCCGGTTTTCGAAAAATACGATGAATTCGTACCGGATGTACTCGTCCGGAAAGGGTTTGCTTACGGAGTCCTGGATGTCGAAGGGATGCTCTCCCGGGTCCTTTCCTGGAAAACGTATACGGCGGGGCGCATCCGGGAAGAGTCCCGGAAAAGTCTGCAGCAGTCCGATTACATCTGAACGAGAGCGGCAAGCTCGGACCGGTAATCCCCGATGATTTCCGGTTCGCCTCCGGAGGTGTCAATGACGGTGTCGCCGATTTCGTCGTACAATGCTTCATTGATCTCGTCGATGAGGATCGAAAGAGTCAGACAGTGTGAGGCGGCGAACTCCTTCCAGCCATTCCCCGAAAGGAGCAGCCGGAGAAATTCGGTCTGGTCGCCGGTGAGCAGACCCGGAGATACTTCTGCCGGAACCGGAGATACTTCTGCCGGAACCGGAGAGGCCTCTGCCGGAGCCGGTTCTGCCGCGGACGGTACCTCTGCTGTTTCTTCATCCGGCCCGTTCCCGGCGATGAGCCGGTCGCGCGTCAGTGCCGCGTCGCTCCGGATGGATGCGAGATGTGCGGGGTCGATATGCACCTTTGGCCGGAGTGCCTCCCGTTTTTCGGCGAGGTATCCGTCGATGGCCTCTGCGAGGATCGATTCCATCACGCGGCTTCGTATCCGGGATTTCAGCGGGCGGCCGAAATGGAGCCGTGTCCTGAGAATGCAGTCCGTCTCATGAAAGATCATGCCGATCAGCCTGCTTTTTTCATCGGAGATCAGATATTTTTCACAGCGCCAGACGCCGTTCGTGCAGTGAAAAATATGTGCGCGGTCTACTTCGTACGTGTAATCGGAGTAGTGTTTATAGTCGTAGAAAACGGCCGCGTCAAAGATCCGGTACGGATAAATCCCTCTTCCGCCGAAGGATTGTTCGAGAAGCATCGGTTTTCCGCTGTTCCGGTAGAAGAGGCAGACGGCGCGGTAGACCTGCAGCGCGGCGCGCTCGGTGTCCTCTTTGTGCTGTCTGTACAGCGGCGAACGGGTCAGGTCCGTTTTTGAGAGTGTATTGAGCGCGGAAAACACGGGGTGAACGGCTGAAAAGTCCGGAAAAGGCTCTGCGGAATCCTCCCCGGAGGCAATGCCGCGCTCGAACCTGGCCGCGGTTTCCATCGCCTCATCGAGATCCGTGTGAAAATACGGAAGGATGAGCGACCGGTCAAGACCGCAGTAGATCGCGTAATCGGCTGTCCATCTCCGGAGATGGATTCGGAGACGCGGATCCCGGGATCCGGCGAGTGCGTCTGCGATTCGCAGGTACCGAAATCCTTCTTTTTCGGTCACACCGATCCCCGAGATCAGTTCATAGATCCAGAGATAGAGAAAGGACAGGTACTGCCCGGTGTCAAAAAGCCGGGAACCCTCGGGCAGCGCTTCCGCTGCGGCGATGATCTCCGCGTCGGAAAAGCCGGGATTCAGCGCTTTGAGAAAGCGGCGCACGCCGGTGCGCCACGCGAAATAGCCGCGCAGCTGATCATTGTTCATCGTCTGATACGTCGGAAAATAGCGGCTGAAATGTCCGTGATAGACATACGACGTCTCTTCATAATCCTCCATCCACTTTCCCTGACGGTAAAAATGAAGGCTCTTCGAGTAAGGAAATCTTGTGTAATCCGGTGCGATGCTGCGCATGGAACGGATCCGCTCCGGGACGGAAGAATCCCCGGCTGCTGCGCCGCCTGTTTCCGCCGGAACAAAGGACGGGGCGTCAGGACTCTGTGCAACAGATGGAAGCGCTTCCTCCGCAGACTTCGCAAATGGCAGTTTTTCTTCGTGGTAGCCGGATGTGAAACGAACGGTTGATCCGTCTTCCTCCGGGAATGGTTTTTTATCAAAATCGTTCATGGATTCTCCCTGACCGGCGCCCTGCATGGATCGCACCGTCCTTTTTTCCGATCATAAGTCCGCGCCGGTGTTGCATCAGTCGAGCGTGGATGCGAGATCCGGAAATACGGAAAGGCTGCGCTTCAGAATGCCGTTTGCATATGCGATAAAGACGCCGTAGTTTGTGATCGGAACGCCTGCGTCTGCCGCGCAGGCGATGCGGTATCGCATTTCGCGCGCATTCAGCATGCAGCCGCCGCAGTGAATGATCAGTTTATATTTCGTGAGGTCGTCCGGAAAACCGGTTCCGCTGCTCCAGGAAAAATCCGGATCAGTGCCGGTGAAATTCCGGAGCAGACGCGGAAGTTTTACGGTGCCGATGTCGTCGCACTGCCGATGGTGCGTGCATCCTTCACTGATCAGAACCGGATCGTTGTCCTTCAGCGTGCGGACGGCGTGGACCCCGTTTACGAGTGCCTCAAGATTCCCCTTGTACCGTGCCATCAGGATCGAAAAAGACGTCAGGGGAATGTCGTCCGGCGTCACGGCCGCCACTTTTTTGAAGGCCTGGCTGTCTGTGATCACCATCGCGGGTTTCTTTTTGAGTCCGGCGAGCGCGTCAGACAGTTCCGTCTCCCTGCAGACCAGCGAGAGCGCCCCGGCATCCAGAAGGTCACGGATGGTCTGCTGCTGCGGCAGGATCAGCCGTCCCTTCGGTGCCGCCGAATCGACGGGGACGACGAGCACCGCCAGCGCTCCCTGATGGATGAGATCGCCGACGATCCGCCGCTCTCCGTCATCCGCCGGCTGTTCAGAGGCGATCCGTTCCTTCAGCTCGAAGAGATGATATCCGGTCGCGGCGCTCACAAGAATCGTGCGGCCGGCCAGCTGCGGGTCGAGACCGTATTTTGCGAGCGCAGAGGCGATCCATCTCTGTTCGGACGCGGAAGCGGCATCGGTGCGCTCCGTACAGAGGCCGGTTCCGCGGCTCTTGCGGTTGTTTCCTGAGAGGGCGGGGGGAATATCCGCTTTTGCGGCATGATCAAATATGAGATCCGCCTTATTCACCGCGATCACAAGAGGAATTTCTTTTTTCTGAATCCGCCGGATGATTTCCGCGTCTTCCGCGGAAAAACCTTCTGCGGCGTTTACGGTGAGGACGGCGATGTCTGTCTTGTTCAGAATCTGGATGCTCTTTCGGACGCGGAGAGCGCCGAGTTCGCCGGTGTCATCCAGTCCCGGCGTGTCAATCATCAGGACCGGACCGAGAGGCAGAAGCTCCATCGATTTCGATACGGGATCAGTCGTCGTTCCGGATACATCGGATACGACCGCAAGATCCTGACCGGTGATCGCGTTGATCAGACTGGATTTCCCGGCATTTCGTTTTCCGAAAATGCCGATGTGCACGCGGCCGGATGAAGGTGTGCTGTTCAGACTCATTTCGTCCCTCCCTGAAGTGTTTCGATTTTTTTATATTACGAACGAAAACTTTCGCGCTGACTTTATAACAATTCTACAACAAATGCACCGAATTGTCAGCAATATTTAACAATAATGACTGCGGCAATTGACACGGGCAGCTGTGATTGTTATTATAATAAAAGATTGTCAGTAAAACTTGAACCGGGTCAGTCCGGCGGCACGCGAACAAAATTCAGATTCGGGATGCCGCAGGTCTCTTTTGGTTCGAGTTTTTTTTATACTCTGATGGCCGGGCCGCCGGGCGGAGGCAGGATCATTCGAAGACAGTGATTTTGAAAGGAGTAGCAGTAATGGCGGATGTAACGTTGAAACATGTAAAGAAGGTTTACCCGAATCTTGATCGGAAGAAAAAGAAGAAAAAGGGTGAACCGGAGAAGAAGACAAATCTTCAGGTTACGGAAGAGGGCGTTCTCGCTGTTCAGGATTTTAATCTGGAGATCAAAGACCGTGAGTTCATGGTTCTCGTCGGGCCGTCCGGATGCGGAAAGTCGACGACGCTTCGCATGATCGCGGGTCTGGAGGAGATCAGCGGCGGCGAGCTCTATATTGACGGGAAACTGATGAACAATATCAGTCCGAAGGACCGGAATATCGCGATGGTTTTCCAGAACTACGCACTTTATCCGCATATGACGGTCCGGGCAAATATGGAGTTTCCGCTGAAAATCGCGAAGATGGGCAAGGCCGAGATCGACAGGAAAGTGATGCAGGCGGCGGAGACGCTGGATATCACGCAGTATCTCGACCGGAAGCCGAAGGAGCTTTCCGGCGGTCAGCGGCAGCGTGTCGCGATCGGACGGGCGATCGTCCGCGAGCCGAAGGTACTCCTGATGGACGAACCGCTCTCGAATCTGGACGCGAAGCTGAGAAATCAGATGCGTGCGGAAATTATCAAACTGCACCAGAGAATTCCGTCGACCTTTATCTACGTCACGCATGATCAGACCGAGGCGATGACGCTCGGCGACCGTATCTGCATCATGAAGGACGGAGTGATTCAGCAGGTCGGGACGCCGCAGGATGTGTTTGATCATCCGTACAATCTGTTCGTCGCCGGATTTATCGGGACGCCGCAGATGAATTTCATCGAAGCGGAGCTGGAGAGGAAGAGTGCGGATGACTATGAGGTTTCTCTCGACGGGAAAGAGGTTGAACTCTCGGAATCGAAGGTCGCAAATCTTGCGAAGGTAGGGGTTTCTTCACAGAAAGTCATCCTCGGCGTCCGCCCGGAGCACGTCATGGCGATCCCCATGGGCGAGAGCCGCGGATTCACCGGGAAAGTTGAATTGACCGAGCTGATGGGCAGCGCGCTGCACATCCATCTGTCTGCATTCGGCCGTGACATGATCGTCGTCGCCCAGACGCGTGACCTTCAGAAAGCAGGTTACGGGATGATCGAAGCCGGAGAGGAAATCCGTTTTACATTCGACGGGACCGTCTGTCACGTCTTCGCGAAGGATACGGGACTGAATCTCGAGCATATAGAAAAACAGGGCTGAAAATCCACGATTATTTGTATACTCCTTTGTATGACAGATACCCGGCCATCTCCAGTCCGGAAGGCCGGGTATCTGTCATCGTCTTTCATTTCTCAGGCTGTTGTACACGGTCCGGCCGGCATTTGCCCTTCCGGTGCATTGCCGCGTTTATGACTGTACCAGAACTTCTTCGATTTCTGCGATATAAATCGTATGAAAATCCCGGTCTGCAAACCATTTTTCCATGATTGCGGAGTCGAGAAAGCACTCCGGTTTCATAGTCTGATTGTATACTTTCCGAACGATGAGGGTCGTCTCCGCCTCTTCAAAACACGGAGCGCCTGCTTCGTGGATAAGAGAAAGTCCGGTTTTTGCGATCTTGTCCTCATCGCGTCCGGATACGGTCCCGCAGTAATTCAGGACGTCCCGGTATTCTTCGCCGAAGAAGGAGAGAGATACACGGTCTGCGGCATCGACGAATTCCTTTGTGTATCGCTGCGGGCGGATGAAGAAGTATGCCACCGGCTTCCCGAAAAGAATGCCGAGTCCGCCCCAGGAGGCGGTCATCGTGTTTGCCTTACCGTCTTTTTCCGCTGTGATCAGCATCCATTTGTTTCCGATCATCTGAAAAACATTTTCATTCAGTTCTTCCGGCTTTATTTTCTGAAAACTCATCCGAAAATCCTCCCATTACATTGTCTGATTCGGGATATCATCTGCTATCCCTCCGGTGATCTGCGACAGAGAAAGTTTAGCACAGAACGGCTGCGAAGGAAAGACGGCGGTGCTTGCCGTCCTTTTCCGGATTCCGTATAATAATGTCGGATTCATTTATCATCCGATTTGTTTAGAAACAGAAATCAGGCGGAGGGAGAAAACGATATGGAACGTATTGCAGTCTGCGGTTCGGGGACGATCGGTTCCTGTGAGGCGACGCTGATCATCGGAAACGGGATTCCGTGTACAGTCGTCGGCCATTCAGAGCGGGGGCTTTCACGGTGCCGGGATGCGGTCGCACAGAATTTTGACGATCTGATCCGTGAAGGGCTTGTGGCGGAAAAGAATAAGGAGGCGGCGATGAGATTGCTGACTCTGACGAATGATCCTGCTGCGCTTAAGGACGCGACCTTTGTATTTGAAGCGGTGGCGGAAGATGTGGCGATCAAGAAGGAGGTGTACGGGAACATCGAGAAACTGGCGGATCCGGATGCCGTCATTGCTTCCTGTACTTCCTCCATCGACGCGGAAATATTGGCAGGGCTCGTATCAAAGCCGGAAAATCTGATTGTTGCGCATCCGTTTCAGCCGGTTCACATGCTCCCGCTCGTCGAGGTAGTGCGTCAGTCGAAGACATCGGACGGGACGCTGAACCGAACGATGGAACTGCTCAAAGCGCTGCACCGTGAGACGGTCGTTCTGAACCGGAGCGTTCCCGGTTTTATCGTCAATCGCTTTGCCCAGGCATTGTTCCGGGAGTCCATCAATCTGATTGAACAGGGAGTGACCACTCCGGAGGACATCGACAAGGCGATTCGCTATGCGGTCGGCATGCGTTATGCCTCGATCGGTCTGCTCGAGTATTTTGATGCCGTCGGCTTTGAACTCGAGAGGGCGATTGAAGAGAATGTCTACCCGGACCTCTGCCGCACGACGGAAATTCAGGAAACCGTCCGAAACGGAATCGCATCCGGAAAGACCGGGCAGAAGGCGGGAAAAGGCTTCTATGACTGGTCTGAAAAAGACGGGGAGGATTTTCGAAGGAGAGAGCAGGCACCGTACTTCGCAGGTGTACGCAAGTGGAATCTGCCGGAATAAACCGGAGAGAGAAAAAAGAATTACCGGTTGGAGGACCCGCCCCGGACCGATATCAGTACCATCATCGCGAAAACGGCGATGAATCCGACGGCGTCCCACACGGTGAAGGTGCTCCCGAGAAAGAGAGTAGACAGGATCGCCGCGGTCACAGGCTCGGAAAATCCGTACAGGATCGCGCGCTCCGGACCGATGTATGAGACGCCTTTTAAATAGCAGGGGAAAGCCGCTACGTTGCCGATCAGAACAACCGCCGCGATCCCGAGCCAGCCGGCTGCATTCGGGACATAGTGAAACTGCCAGGGGCGGAAGAGCAGGGCAAACAGTGCGGATCCCATCAGAAACGCCCAGCTCTGCAGCTGCATCACGCTGAATTTTGAGAGAAGATGGACGGGTTCCATGTTGTAGATCGTGACACACACCGCGCTGAGGATTCCGCTCACAAGAGCGCCGCCGGATACGCTCATGTTCGTGAGACTGCCGTGGGTGACGATCAGAAAAACGCCGGTAAGTGCGAGGATGATCGCGATGATTTCACGGACTGCCGGCAGGCGCCGTGCGACGATGCAGCTCAGAGAGAGGATAATGATCGGAGAAAGATCCTGAAGGATCGTCCCGGTTCCTGCCGTGGAGAGCTGGATCGTCAGAAAGTACAGGAACTGCGACATCGAGACGCCGAGTATGCCGTAGATGATCAGGTCACGGCGGTCATACCGGTTTTTCCAGGGATCCAGAACCGCTCCCCGGAAACGGATGATTCCGTAGATCAGCAGGATGATGCCTGCAAAACCCAGACGAATCGGGACGAGCCAGCGGCTGTCCATTCCCTGACGCGTGAAGAGATACTGACCGACTGATCCGGATATACCCCAGCATGCGCCTCCGGTTATCGTGAGAATTGAACCTTTGAACTGATTTGACATAGCAGAATACTCCGCATCCTTCCGTTCGCGTATGATCGAAGCGGCCCTGCGCTGTCTGATCAGATCAGATAGCGCAGAAATACATTTGCGAGTCCCAGGAAGATAAAGAATCCGAGGACGTCGGTCGCGGTCGTGACAAAAATCGACGAGGCGATCGCCGGGTCCGCGTGAATTTTCTTCAAAACCACCGGTACGAGAAAGCCGCACACGCCGGCGACGACAAGATTTCCGATCATAGCCATCAGTGTGATCATTCCGAGAAACGCATTGCCATACATGAAATATACGACAACCGCGGTCACGGCGCCCGTTGCGGCACCGTTCACGACGCCCAGGGCAATCTCTTTGAGAAACGGCCGGATACAGTCGGAGAATTTCAGGTTTTTCTGAGAAAGCTCGCGCACGAGTATCGACATCGTCTGTGTCCCTGCGTTGCCGCCCATACCGCTGACGATCGTCATGATCGCAGAGAGTGCGACGACCTTCGCGATCGTGTCTTCAAACGATTTGACCGTGTAGGATGCGAGAAACGCGGTCAGCAGATTGACGAGAAGCCACGGAAGGCGCATCTTGATCGATTCCGCGAGAGACGTATCGATATTTTCTTCTTTTGACACGCCGCCCATCTGCAGGATATCTTCGTCGTACTCCTGAACGATGACGTCGATGACGTCGTCGACGGTGATGATGCCCAGGATCTGATTCGTGCGGCTGACGACCGGAAGTGCGTCAAGGTCGTATTTTGATACGATATGGGCCGTTTCCTCCTGATCGGTTTCGGGAGCGACAGAGATCACTTTGTCGTGCATGATGTCGCTCAGATGCCGGTCTTTCGGGGCGGCGAGCAGATCCCTCAGGTCGCACCAACCGATCAGCTGGCGGCAGTCGTTGATCACGAAAATCGTCTCGATGACCTCGGTTTTCGGGCCGATTTCCCGGATCTTGTCGAGTCCGGAGGAGACACTCAGTTTTTCACGGAGTGCGATGTAGGCGGTCGTCATCAGTCCGCCGGCGGAATCTTCCGGGTAGCGGAGCAGAGTGTTGATGATTCTCCGGTCATCCGCCTTCATCAGATTGATCACTTCTTTGCGGCGGCCGATCGGAAAATCGCCGAGCATATCGACGATATCATCCTTCTGCATATATTCGAACGCGGTCAGCAGACGCTTGTTGTCCAGAGTCCGTGCGATCCGGATCCGCTCGTCGTCTTCGGATTCTTCCATCAGTGAAGCCAGCTCGTCGTCATCGAGGAGCGGCGTCAGTTCCTTCAGTTCCTCTTCATCCAATTCCGCAGCGGTGTGCGCGAAATCGACGGGGTTCTGTGAATCAAAAAAAGCGGAGAGTGCATCCGGATCCTTCGATCCGATGATACCGCGCAGGGACTCAAGGTTTTTCTTCTCTGTCTCTTCTTCGAGCGTTTCCTCGTCCATCGGAAAGCCCTCCCTTCAGCTGAAAATCCGGCGTGAAACGGCGGTTCTGTACAAACGCACTACCAATTATAAAATGTGCGGAAAAACTTGGCAAGCAAATAAGACTTTACAAAGGAAGCGGTGTCCGGCACTTCATGAAGCAGCGGTCCGGTGAATCTTCCGGGCGGACAAACGGATGCCTGCCGTGCATCCCGCCTTTTCGGGCAGGGCATGGCAGGCAGATTCAAAGCCCGTATTGAGATCCGTCAAAGTGTCAGCTGGAGCTGCGTCAGGACCGGATCACCACTGCTGGTAGCCGTCGAACCATTTCTTGAGATCCTGCATGGAGATCTCGCCGCCTACCCGGCGCCCCTCCGTCACTTTGGCGTCTTTTCCCACGAGGTTCTGAAGACGCTCGCTTGTGCGTGCCATGCCGCTCCCTCCGGAAGTGCAGAACGGGATGATTGTCTTTCCGGAAAAATCAGCTGTCGTGAGGAAGGTATCGACGATGCTCGGTTCTCTTCCCCACCAGATCGGGAAGCCGAGGATCACGGTCTCGTACGAGGAAAGATCCGGGATGGCATCCGCCAGTTCCGGCCGGCAGTTCGGGTCCGCCATCTCTCTGGATGAGCGGGACTGTTTATCGTTCCAGTTCAGGTCTTCTTTGGTGTAGGGTGTTTCGGGAGTGATTGCGAAAAGATCCGCACTCTCTTCTTTCGCGATGTCCTCGGCGACTTTTTTTGTCGTGCCGGTTGCAGAAAAATATGCGACTAATGTTTTGTTCATCCGGTTACCTCCAGTTAATATTTCGTTGAGTTTTTTCTATTATAACTCAGGAAAGAAGAAAACGGGTAGCCGACGTGTTCGAATCAGGTATATATTTTATGTGAGACCGGATTTTCGGAATGATTCGCCCGGCTCTGTGCCAGAACGGAGGGAAACAGGATGCCGCAGAAGAGGAACAGAAAAAGGCAGGGGACGATGAGAAAGAAGATCGGAAGCGAAGGCGGACGGATTCTGCGCGGAATCGGAGAACGTCATATGGGAACGTATGCGTCCAGCACGACGTTTTATTATTTCCTTGCGATCGTCCCGATCCTGATTTTCGTGTCGGCGATGCTTCCGATGACGGGGATGAAGGAGCATGATCTTGAAAATGCAGTGACCTCCGTGACACCGGAGGCGGTGGACGGACTCGTGCGGATCATTATTGCGGAGGCGTATTCTCACGCATCCAATCTTCTTCCGATCTCGATCATCACGCTGCTCTGGACGTCGATTCAGGGGAATCTGGCCCTGCTCCAGGGACTGAACGACGTTTATCAGGTAAAGGAACACAGAAGTTATTTACGGCTGATTCTGATTTCCCTTTTCTGGACCGCGGTTCTGATGATCCTGTTTCTGATCCTCGCGTATTTCATTTTCAGCAACCAGATACGGGAATTCTTTATGACGTATATTCCGGCGGAGGAACACCGGATCCGGACTTTTACGAACACACGGAAAGTGATCTGCTTTTTTATCGCCGCGTTTATCTTCGCGCTGTTCTATACATTTATGCCGGCGGGAAAGAGAAGGTATCTTCGGCAGCTCCCGGGGGCGGCTTTTACAGCGGCGGTCTGGATGCTGTTTTCAGTACTGTTTGCGCTCTATGTCAATGGGATCAATAAATACACCGCGTTTTACGGGAGCATCGGCACCTTTGCGATCCTTCTGTTCTGGATGTACTGCTGCTTTTACATCCTTCTGGCAGGAGGGTTTATCAACTGTCACTACAAAGACTCCATCGGGAAAGTGTATGGAAAAATCCGGGAAAAGACGGAGAATCACAGAAATCGAAGAGATCGGAAATCGCAGAATATCTCTTGAAAGAAGGCAGAGGGCACGTTAGAATGAAGGCGGTTCTCGACAACAGCGGGAGGCATGGAAATACAGATGCACAGGAAAACAAGAAAAACCACGGTCCGGTCCTTTGTGATTCCGATCGCGGCGGCGATTGCTTTAGCGGCGGCCGCATTGTTCGCGTATAACGCATGGGAGTCGGATCACGGGGAGGGAGAGGCGGAAAAAGCGCTGGCCGTTCTGAAGCCGGAAATCAAAAAGTACGCACATCTCCGGGAGAAGGCCGTTGTGATCGGGGCGCCGGAAGTCGACGGGATGCCCTCGATCCGGGTCGACGGAATTGAATACATCGGGGAGCTGCGAATCCCGGATCTGGGTATGGATCTTCCGATCCGGGCGTCGGTTGACTATACAAAATTGAAAGAATCCCCCTGCCGGTACAGCGGGTCGTATATCGACGACAGCCTTGTGATCTGCGCGCACGACTACTCGAAAAAATTCAGCCGCCTGTCCAGCCTGCAGGACGGGAGCGAGCTGTTTTTTACAAATGTGAACGGCGAAGTTTACCGATACGTCATCCGCTCACACAGAAGAGTGAACGATGAGGATATCGGAAAACTGACCGACGGGGCAGCGTTCGATGTCGCTCTCGTGACCTGCAACATGGGCGGTCAGGCCGGATATGCCGCGTGGTGCGTGCGCGCGGAGGATGATTGACGCGGGAGCGGCCATTCAGTAAAACTTTGCCATCGCGTTTCGTATGATATAGATGTAGTAAAAGAATACAAGAATCATCGCGATCATCGAAACCATCTGGTAGTCGGCGGGGATGCCGGAGCTCTCAGATATGATGCCGAAGACGCCGGAGATCAGAAGCGCGGCAGCGCAGACCAGTCCGCGCGGGAACAGGTAGTGAAGAAATCCTTCTTTATCGCGGCAGTCCTCGAATTTCTTTGTCCGGTCCCAGAGCAGGGCGTTGTTGACAAATCCGGTATAGCGTGCGCGGAAAATAAGAATTGCGAGGTAAATGCCGAGCGCGATATAGGTGAAGCTGACAATCGAATTTACGCTGTTCATAATTTTTTCCTTTCAAAATACAGGCATTTCCGAATAAGGGCTGCCGCGGTAAACAGGAGACCGTTTGCTCGTCTGTTTACCCGGCGGCTTATTTTTATTTTATCGTATTTTTTACCGGAACTCCATATAAATATAACGCGTGTACGCAAACTATCTGTCTCTCCGCTGAATAAAGGAGGCAGAGGCGGGAAGAATGTGGATTTAGTTAGAAAAATAACAGTAAATATGGCAAATCACGATAATAAATTAACAAAAAAATAAGCAAACTGTAATATTGAACGAAAATGATATAGCAATATCGTATAAATTATCAATTGCGGACACGTGCACGCAAATGATATTATTACAATCAATAAATGAAATGCAGAGGAACGGAGGGTTTACAAAACCTGAACAATGGCATGGGAGGTGGAAACGATGAAGGCAAGTGTGTTCAGCAGTGCATGAGGCGGAGACCGGGAGAAAATTCTCATGGGGCGCGGCGGCCGGAAACCGGATCGCCCGCAGTCCGGAGCAATTGCGATAATGAATGAAAAGAAAATGGGGATTTGTTATGGAACAGAATAAGAAAATGGGAGTCGGCGGTTTTCTGAAAAGCCAGGCGCTTCTGATGGTCGGAATTATAATTTTCATCATTTTCGGCCTGCTGCAGCACTCGTTTTTCACAACAGCCAACATTGTAAACATTTTCCGGCAGATCGCGGTCATCGCAATCATGGGAGCCGGGATGACATACGCCATCATCGGCGGCAACTTTGATCTGTCGGTCGGATCGCTGTTATCTTTGTGCGGATCGGTGGTCATCGTCACGACGAACCAGGTCGGCCAGGTCGGATCGGTTTTGATCACCATTCTCGTCGGATGTCTCTCCGGCGTTCTGTGCGGATACCTGTGCGGTTATCTTCATCTGAATTCAATGGTCGCGACCCTCGGTATGATGAATGTTCTTCAGGCACTGACCCTGATGTACACGAAGGGACAGTTCGTGAGTCTCGACAATTCAGATCTTCCGATCGTCGGGCTGGGACAGGGAAATGTCGGGATTGTTCCGATCTCGGTTATCATCATGGCAATCTTCTGCGTTGTTTTTGCGATCATCCTGAAACGGACCGTGTTCGGCCATCATGTAAAAGCGGTCGGAACGAATCCGGAGACCTGCCGCTACAGCGGCATCAATGACAACCGGATCGTCATGCTGACCTTCGTGATTTCCGGATTTTCCACGGCGGTCGCCGCGATTCTTCTGGCGATGCGGGGCGCGGGCGCGCAGCCGACCATGGGTCTTGGCTATGAGTTCGACGTCATCACGGCCGTAATTCTCGGAGGAGCGGATCTGAACGGCGGCGAGGGAAGCATTTACCGGACCTTCGTCGGAGCGCTGATCATCGGAATCATGAAAACGGGATTCGTTATTCTCGGTATGTCGGTGTATTACCAGTACGTTGCGGAGTGCGTCATTATCCTCTTGGCGGTTTACATGGACATTCGCGCTTCAAGGAAAGGAGTGAAAAAGTAATGAAAAAGGTTACAAAGTTCCTTTCAGTGAACACATCCATACCGATTCTGATCGGAATCATGATTATCGCGACGATCCTCGACGTATCGTTTATGGCGCCCGGGAACCTTTTCAATGTATTTAACCAGAACGCAATCAAGGGAATCATGGCGATCGGAATGTCCTTCGTCATTCTGAACGGATTCTTCGATATGTCGCTTTGCACACTGCTTTCCCTCACGGCGGCTCTCGCCTGTGGACTGCAGCCGAAGATCGGAGTTGTGGGAGCGGTTCTGGTGGCGTTGCTGGTCGGTCTGATCGTCGGAATCATCAACGGTCTGCTCGTTGCTTACGTAGGAATCAACGCGTTTGTCGTGACGCTCGCCCTGATGCTGGGATGTCGCGGCTTCGCTTACATCTACCCGGATGAGCAGTCCATCTCCGCCACGAGCGACGCATTCCGCGCCTTCGGAACCGGAAAACTCGGACCGCTGACCTATATCAGCTGGCTGTACATCATCGGGCTTCTGATCGCGCACTATGTTCTCCGCTACACGAGCCACGGCCGCAACACCTATGCGGCGGGAGGCAACGCGAGCGCGGCAGAGAACGCGGGAATCAATGTAAGAAAGACGATCTTCATCAACTTCGTCATCTGCGGCGTTCTCTCCGGACTGGGCGGTATTCTTTATGCGGCGCAGAACGGCGCATCCACGCCGGCACTTGGCTGGCCGGATATGCACATGCTGGTCATCGCGGGAGTCGTACTCGGAGGCTCGAAGCTCTCCGGCGGCTACGGAAACATCTGGTATTCACTGATCGGCGTCATGATCCTCGGCGTCGTCAATAATATCATGAGTATCACGAACGCGCAGCCATGGGTATCCACATTCTGCACGGGCGCGATCATGATCGCAGTATTGATTGCTGATAAGTTCCTGTCCGATGCACGCGCGAAAGCAGGCCTGAAGAACTAGAACATTGATCAAACATGATGGTAACCGCGGGATGCGGAATATCATAAAGACCCATTATGAATCAAACAGGAAAGAACAAAGGAGAAGGGTATGAAATTGAAAAAGTTAACGACACTTGTTATTTGCGGCGCAATGGCACTTTCACTTGCGGCATGCGGTTCCGGCGGATCTTCCTCATCCGGAAGCTCCTCTTCTTCCGCAAGTTCCTCCGCTTCGGCGTCAGCCTCCGCCAAGAGTGAGGCGGTTGCTTCCGCCTCTGCTTCCGGCGCCGGCGAGAGTGTTTCGTCCGGATCTTCGGCTGTATCCGAAAGCCGTCCGGATCTTTCCGGCAAGGATCTCTCCGGACTGAAGCTCGGCATGGCGTTTCGTCATGGATCGAACGATACCTATATGACCTCTTACTTCCAGCATATGAAAAACTATGCGAAGACGCTCGGAGTCGACCTTGTTCTTCTCGATGCGGTGGATGATGTCACGAAGCAGACGAACCAGGTACAGGATCTGATTCAGCAGAAGTGCAGCGTAATCATGATCTGGCCGGTAAACTCGGAGTCTTCTGTCGCACAGGCAAAATCCGTTCAGCAGGCGGGCATTCCGTGCCTGATGTGTAACTCCAACGTAACGGACGACGGCGTCGACTATACGGTCGGATTCGTCGGCCCGGATGATTACACAGAGGGTTACAACGCGGCGAAACAGGCGATGACCGATCTCGGAAGCAGCGCAAAGGGAGCGAAGATCCTTTTTGTCGAGGGCGTAAACGGCCAGCAGCAGGCGCAGCAGCGTAAAGAAGGAATGCAGAAAGCAGTTGAAGAAGCAGGCGGAAAGTTCGTCGACAGCCAGACTTCTGAGGGAAAACGTGAGAAAGCACAGCAGGTCGCGGAGAACTGGCTCGTCAAATATCCGTCCAAGGGCGACATCACGGCGATCATGACATTTGATGATAATACAGCAGTCGGCGTTTACAATGCGGTCAAAGCGGCGGGCCGTGAAGGAGAGTTCCCGATCTGGGCAGCGGCGACCGGCGACTACTCGATCATCAGCGGATACATCAAGGATGGAAAGATTGCAGGCGCATCGCTTCAGTCCCCGATCACAGAGTCTGAGACCGCACTCGACTGGGCTTGCTGGATCGGACTTGGAAATGACCTTCCGTCCAAGAGCGTATTCATCGATACCCCGGTTATTACCGAGCAGAATTTCGCACAGGTCGATCAGGGCAACTTTGAGAAACTGATCTGACGCCGGATGATGGTATCAGAGATATTGGAGCAAAATCAAGCAATCCGTGTGGAATTGAGATAGTGATCCGGAACCGGCCGCCCGGGAGAAAGGGCGGCCGGCCGGGAGAAAATGAGGATCTCATCGAACGGCATTGTGTTCTGTTGAATAGAAGGGAGAATATCTTTTATGGCAGATGAATATCTTCTGGAAATGAAGGATATCGTCAAGACGTTCCCTGGAGTAAAGGCGCTGGACGGTGCCGGAATCAAGGTCAGAGCAGGCGAAGTCGTCGCACTTTGCGGTGAGAACGGTGCCGGAAAGTCCACACTGATGAAGTGTCTGTATGGCTCTTATCATGCGGATTCCGGAGAAATCTACTTTAAGGGTGAAAAAGTCAATTTCAAGAATCCGGACGAGGCCAAGGCAGCGGGAGTGATCCTGATTTTCCAGGAACTGTCGCTGATCACCGATCTGACCGTTGCCGAAAATATGTTTCTCGGTTCACAGCCGAAAAAGGGCAGGAGCATCGACTGGAAAAAAATGAACGCGGACGCGGACAAGGTCCTGCAGGATCTGAATTCCACGGTAAAATCCACCGATTATGTCCGGGATCTTCCGATTTCCCAGCAGCAGATGGTCGAGATCGCGCGGGGTATCGCTCTGGGCGCGAAGATTCTGATTCTGGACGAGCCGACTTCTTCTCTGACGGAGCGCGAGAAGAACGCACTGTTTGACATTATCCGCAAGCTGAAGAAGCAGGGCGTCGGCATCATCTATATCAGTCACAAGATGGACGAGATTTTTGATATCTGCGATGAGGCAGTCGTTCTTCGCGACGGCAAACTCACCGGTCAGTTCCGGATCAAAGATATTGTCCTCGATGACCTGATCCAGGCGATGATCGGCCGCCATATGGACAATTACTTTACGAAGTGCACCGCAGAGCCGGGCAGGGAGGTGCTGCGCGTCGAGGAACTGACTGCACACGGATATTTCCGCGACATCACTTTCTCCGTGCGTGAGAAAGAGGTAGTCGGTTTCTACGGACTGGTCGGCGCGGGACGAAGCGAGATCATGGAAGCGATCTTCGGTGTGCGTCATCTTGATGCGGGAAAAATCTTTATCGACGGAAAGGAAGTCAAGATCAGCAGTTCGGTTGAGGCTGTAAAACACGGAATCGGTTTTGTCACGGAAAACCGGAAGGAACAGGGACTGCTGCTTCCGAAATCCTGCCGCGAGAATATTTCCCTCGCGAAATTGCCTCAGATCAAAAAGGGACTGTTTGTCGACGACAGCAAAACTAATGAGATTTACGACAAGTACCACGACGCGATGCAGATCAGTTCGCCGAGTTCGGAACAGCCGATCGTCTATCTTTCCGGCGGAAACCAGCAGAAGGTCGTGATCGGAAAGTGGCTTGCGATGGATCCGAAGATTCTGATCCTGGATGAGCCGACCCGCGGTATCGATATCGGAGCAAAATCCGAGATCCATAATATGATCGCGCACCTGGCGGAGCAGGGACTGGCTGTCATCGTTATCTCCTCCGAGATGCCGGAGATCATGGGCGTTTCGAACCGGATCTATACGATGGCACAGGGACGCATCACGGGTGAGCTCGGAGAGACGGAAATCAGTGAAGAGAACCTGATGAGAAATATCGTCATCACGGATTCGACGCAGAAAGCGTAACAAAAGGTTCCGCGGTTATGCGGATAATATGAAACGGCAGGCGGGACTGCCGCATTCACGGCGGATTATTGAAGTACCCATTCAATTGTCTGCTTCGCGTCTGAATGCGGGAGTCCGCTTTTTGTGAAAAGTGAGAGGAAAACAAATTTGAAGATTTCGGATCCCGGAATACTTGAAAAATCAACGGTTTTTGCACTGACGCCGACAGAAGAAGCCGAGAGGTACCTGTTCTATCCGACGTGGTGCGGGCATTATTACTGCACAGACCGCTACCGGATCGACCGGAAAAGTTTCCCGTACCTGCTTGTATTATACGTGCAGAAGGGGCATATGCATATTCGCTACCGCGGCGAGGATTGTGTCGCCTCCGCGGGTGATATCGCGCTTCTGGACTGTACGGAAGAGCACTATTACAGTGCGGAGAATAACCTTGAGTTCATCTACCTGCATTATGACGGCTCGAATGCGCACGATCTGACGCGTTTTATTATGGAACGAAACGGATGGCTGATCCGAAAGAAGAACAACCGGATCGTGAGGGATAAGATCGAAAAGCTTCTGAAAAATTATGAGTCCGGGAATACGGAATCTTCGATGAGTATCTCGCTTCAAATCTATGAGATCCTCGAAGTTCTCATGGCGCCGGAGGAAGACGGCGACAGTACCAGGGCGCTGATGAACCGGGCGGTGGCGTATATCCGTGAACATGTGGGAGAGGAGATCTCGCTGCAGACCCTGGCGGACGAGGTGAATCTGAGCGTGTATTATTTTTCGCACTGCTTCAAGAGCATCACGGGGAGATCTCCGATGGATTATGTCATCAATACGCGCATTGAGCGTGCGAAGGTTCTTCTGATCCGAACGAATCTCTCGATCGAAGAAATCGCCTGTGAGGTGGGATATGCGTCGAGCGGAAGCCTGATCAATCTCTTCCGCAAGCACGAAGGAATTTCGCCGAACCGCTTCCGGAAAAATTACTTCAATCAATAGAATTGGCGGATGTTGCGGCCGGCGATATAAGCAATATCGATGAGTTTTGCGGCAAGATACTCCATTGAGAAGAAGGCGCCGCTGCGGTATCTTTTTCTTGTCAGATGGAACGGCACTCATGAAGATCAGCATGATGAACAGATGCATGTCATGAATGCCGGCGGCTTTTTTCGAAGGAGATCAAGTTTGAAAAAAGAGGTAGGCGGTTAGATATCGTAAAGAGGGCATAGCAAACAAACCCTCAAGGGGTCTTTGAAAA
>Ga0256406_1003586_pt1 | contig 19062 bp, 18 predicted proteins | sample RumenRJG_03DNA_FD_185986 | JGI IMG/M metagenome (GOLD analysis project Ga0256406, IMG submission 185986) | Bovine rumen microbial communities from Lethbridge, Alberta, Canada - RJG_03 | ecosystem: Host-associated > Mammals > Digestive system > Stomach > Rumen | place: Canada: Alberta | collected...
TAGTTGGTAGCTACATTGACAAGGATGGCCTAGCTGGTCGGCATGCCTTTGCCTTATCTGAAAACTTTCATTGCCATAGATGAAACGTCACGATGCCGAAGCTGCAAGTCTCAAACTAGCGGAAACAGAACGCCCCGTCTTCGTCAGAGAGAACGAGAAGGTCTACAACTCGACGGCAAACAACACCCTCGCGAGGCTATGCAAGAAGTCTGGGGTGCCAGTGATCACGATACACGGGCTGCGCCACACGCACGCCTCCCTGCTCCTCTTCGCAGGGGTGTCAATAGCGAGCGTCGCGAAGAGGCTGGGCCATGCCAGCATGAACACCACAGAGAAGACCTATCTCCATATTATCCAGGAACTGGAGAACAAGGACGTGGATCTGGTGATGCGCTCTCTCACCAGCCTTGTCTAACCGTCAGCGTAAGTCAAAAGGGCGGCTCTCGCTGATGAAGGGTGATGAGGTTGTCAAGGGAGGAGAAGAGGCTGCCAATTTGGCGTTGTTCTTCAATGGCTGGCACCAGCAAATCAAGGGACATGTATTCCTCGTAGGAGATGTTCAGGAGCCCATCCATCCTGGCACCAGATGAGATTAGCTTGCGCAGCTGAAGCTGCATCGATTCTAGATTGAGCTGGAGAGAGATGAAGTCCGGGTCATCTTCCAAAACCTCATAGCAGTGGTACACAAAAGGCACTCTGGCCTGCTCTTCCTTGAGAACGAAGCTCGATCCATAAGGTCTTAGCCTTGATGCTCCGTGGTTGTACGCCATCTCACCTTTGTGTAGGCAGATGTACTTTTTCAGACTCTCGCCGGTATTGTCAAAAGCGTAGTGCTGCGACTGGTAGATGAAGCCATTCGCCGGTGTTGAAATCATCATCACCGGAGCGTCTGATTCCAACTCAACTCGACGAATCTCTCTTGTCAGATCGCCCAACTTACGCTGTTCCCAAGCAAGAGGAAAGCACAATTGCCCTCCCCTGCTCACGCTGATGAAGGGTAATGAGGTTGTCGAAGGAGTTGAAGAACGTCGCGACTATTTGCTGCTCTTCGCGCGAATGGGGGATCGTAACAATGAACGGTTCGATATGCTTGTTGTTAATTTGAGGAATTGTTGACGTGTCCGCAATCCGAGATAGGCCTATCGTCCCAATTAGCTCATATAGAAACTCGCCGTTAATTCCTTCAGGTATTAACGCCATCATGTTGGTGTCCATATAAGCTGACACACCTGTTACCCTGGTCTTATTTGTCATGATGGCCGCGCCTCGCTTGGCAAAAATAGTACTTCCTACCGGTATCTTAGCCATACATGATGAGCGTGCGACAGTCGATTGCGTCGAAGTCAGCACCTTCTGAGAATGATTGAGATCATCAACCTTGATATAAGGCTGATCTCCCTGATCAAACAGTGACGGTGCCATCCCTGACGCAATTGAGACAAGCTCACCCAACTTACGCTGTTCCCAAGCCGCCATCCTAGATATCAAAACCGCCCTGTATAACAAACTCACGCAGGAGCTTGTCCAGCCTCATGTTCACTTTGAACGGCGGTATCGGCTTGCCTTCCTTCCCGACAAAGTAGTCCCGCGCCTTGCCAAGGTCAGCCGTATCCTTCAACGCGTCGAAGCGACCGTACTCGTTGATGTTGTCCTCGGTCACATGACGCGCCATGAGATCACGCAGTTTCCCCTCGTCCACGCCGATTGCCAAAACCAGTGCATTTACCTGCGAGTCCTTACCTCTTTTCTGGAAGTCGTTGATGTAGTCCATAAGCGTCTTACCTGGCACGACCTCCAACTCGCCACGCTGTGCGGCATGGATGACGAGCTCGGCCGCAGCCTGCTGCTCTTGCGTAAGGCTTGCGAAGGAGCTGTGCAACAGCTCCAGGGCTGCCTTGGCCTCTTCGCCCTCGTCAATCTTCTTGAGCCACTTGGCGAAGTTCTCGTTCATGTAGTCGGTGTCGATACGCCCGGTGTCTATCTCCGTGAGGTAGCCGTCGATGTCGAACGGCACGTCATCCGACCCGTCGCCGGGTTCCCGCTCGAAGAGCTCCTTATAGCGCAGGGCGAGGACGAGGTACGTCTGCAGGTCGACTGCCATCGCGACCTCGGTCTTCCCCCCATCATCATGGTGGAACTCGTAGGTGGACTTCCCCCAGGTGAACCCCTGCACCTTTGCGGCCTCGATGAGGTCGGAGAGCTGCTTGAACAGCTTGGCGAACCTCGCGCATGCCGCGTCCGAGTCGGGAAGCCTCTCGAAGTTCTTTACCCCATAGCCCTCGAACACGCCCCTGATGTCCTCGAAGCACATGTTGATGTGCACCAGGTTGCTCTCGAGCTTGTCCACGAACAGGCCGAACGGACGGTCCCCCGAGTAGAGCCGCACGGCATCGTCCACGTTTTGCCGCATCGTGTGCGGCCTTCGGTAGTAGCGGATCACGCCGAAGGGCTTCTCATTGCCGGGGAAGACCCTGTTCGTGCGGCTGAACGCCTGGATGAGGCCCTCGTACTCGAGGACCTTGTCGAGGTAGAGCGTGTTTACCCACTTGGAGTCGAAGCCCGTCAGCATCTGGTTCACGACAATTAGAAGGTCGAGCTGCTCCTCGGGGTGGCGCTCGATTCCCACATAGGGCTTCTTGTGCGCTAGACGTGCGGCAACGTCCCTTTTGAAGGCGGCGTGCGTGGGGATGGTGTAGTCCTTGCCGGGATAGAGCTTCGAGTAGCCCTCGAGAATCTCGACGAGACCGTCCTCTTTGAAGAGCGTCCCCGTGGGGTTGTCCGGGTTGTCATTGCCGATGTTTGGGTCGAAGAGCGCCGTCACCTTGAGCTGGGGCGCCCCGTCGCGAAACATCCGGTAGTAGGTGATGGCCTCGGGGATACTAGATGTGGCAAGGATCGCATGGAACTTCCCGCCGTGCGAGAGGGTCACCCATCCGTCCATAACGTCCTCGAAGACCATCCTGAAGTGGTCGCAGGGCCTCCCACCGGTGCAGCCGTCACCATCCGTGCCCCGGTACTGGCTCTCCGGCAGATAGTCCTCTATTCCCTTCTCCCAGCTGCCATCCGCGGTTCGGTGGCCCGCCATGGGCACCTGGGAGGGATCCATGTACTTGAGGTAGGTCTTGCGCTTCTTCGGGTCCGCAAGGGCGTCGGGCTCGCTGTCGGCCCGGGCCTTCTCTAGCGCCACCTCGCGCCGGACGTCGCGGTCCTTATACGTGCATACCATGTAGGGGTCGAATGCCAGCACGTTGTGGTCGCGGATGCCGTCGGCGATGCTGTAGCGGTGCAGCTCGTCGCCGAACACGTCGGTGGTGGTGTTCTGCTTCTTCTGGTTCTCGTCCTGGATGGGCGTCCCGGTGAAGCCGAACAGCATCGCCGTGGGGAAGGTCCTCCTGATGGTCTGCATCATGTCGCCGAAGGTTGAGCGATGGCACTCGTCCACGATGAATACGATGCGCTTCTTGCGTATACGGTCGAGGTCGCGCTCAGTGAGTCCGCCGTCGTGCTCGTGGATGTTGCTCATCTTCTGTATGGACGTCACTATGAGCGTGTCGGCAGGGTCATCGCTCTTGAGCTTCGCCCTGAGCACGTCGGTGTCCTCGGTCGCCTGCACGCTCATCGAGTCGTCGGCGAAGTTGCGATACTCATCAAGCGACTGGGTGCCCAGCTCTATCCTGTCTACAAGGAAGACCACCTTGTCCGCATCGTGCGAGTCAGCGATGAGCTGGGCGCTCTTGAAGCTCGTCATCGTCTTGCCCGAGCCGGTGGTGTGCCACACGTAGCCGCCTCTCGCGCTTGCCTTGTCCCACCTCGACTTCCTCACCCTGTCGGAGATGGCCGAGGCAGCGTAGTACTGGTAACTGCGCATGACCTTGAGCGTAGCGTCCTTGTCATCGGCCACCGAGTAGAATCCTATGAGCTGGTGGGCCATTGGGATGGAGAGCAGATACCTCACTACGTCGTTCCAGTCGTTGATGGGCTCGTTGTTGAAGTCTGCCCAGTGGAAGCGGAAGAGTGAGAAGTCACCCACGGGGCCAGGATTGGCGAAGTAGACTGTCTCTGCGGGCTCCATGGCCACGAATATCTGCACGAGCGAGAACAGCCCGGAGAAGACGCCCTCGTGCGCATACTTCTGGATCTGGTTGCACGCCTGCGACACGGGGACGCCGCTGCGCTTGAGCTCGATGTGGATCAGCGGCATTCCGTTGATGAGCAGCATCACGTCGCCGCGTCGGTCGTTGAGGCGGGCGGACGCTGCCTTGAACCGCGGCTGCTCGGCTATCTGGTATACGCTCCTGCCTGCCGCTATGTCGAGCCGGTCATAGATGTAGAGGCTCACTTCCTTGCCGAAGTGAGCGGCGTCATCGGGGTTGTCGCGCTTGATGGAGACGGTCCTCCCGTTGATGAACCCGTTGAGCTTCATCGGGGTTCTCAGCGCGGCGATCTGCTCGATTATCTGCTGCATCTCGCCCGAGGTGAGCGGACAGCCGTTGAGTCTGTCGATGCCCGGGTTGTTCTGGTAGAGAATCTGGGCCCAGTTGTCGAGGAGGTCCTGCTCGTCGGGCTGGTGGAGCACGCCACCCGTCCATCCGAAGTCCTTAAGCCGCTTGACGAGGGCGGCTTCGAACTCCGCCTCGCTCTTGAAGGTATCAGCCATGCGTGTTTTATCCTCCTACACGAACATCTTCTCGAGGAGCGACTTCTTCAGCGTCGCGAGCTGGTCGTGCTTACGCTGATGAAGGGTGATGAGGCTGTCGAGGCAGGAGAACAGAGCCCCGATTTGGCGTTGTTCCTCTACTGAAGGGACAGTTGCAATTTCGCTTTCCAGTGCAACCTTATCTAGATTACCAATAGAGCCATTACCACCAGCAACGCCAGTTGCCAAGAATCGCCGATACCAGTTCGACCCCATGAGGGCTGCCACGAAATCCGGTTGATCTGCATGAGCGCAAAGCATGAAACCGCCATGAACCGTTTTCCCAGTTAAACCGCGTATGACGGCCCGTTTTCCAACTAGTCGGGGGGAACCGTTCGCAGCCGTGATAAGTATCTCGCCCTCTTGTACCGGCCTTATGCCCACAGCGTCCTCGTCAACGAATACATCTTCGTCGTTGAGAGCAAACGTGTCCTCGTCAATATTTGATGATCTGAGCACGCGAACGCCTTGTCCTTGTGGGCGGATATCAGCGGGCGAATAGGTCAGCCCCCTTCGCAAAGAGGCTAGCTCAGAGAACTTACGCTGTTCCCAAGGTTCAGTGAAACCGGCGAAGCGGAGTTCGGGAACATTGGAGCCGGGCTTTGGGAACATCTTCTCGAGGAGCGACTTCTTCAACGTCGCGAGCTGGTCGTGCTTACGCTGATGAAGGGTGATTAAACTGTCGAGCTCGCAGAAGTATTTTCCAATTGCTTTCTGTTCGGACGTGTCGCGGGGCATGGACAACTCAACATTGTTAACAGCATCCGAGCCTATAGATTCGAATGTCGAACCAGCGGATAGCTTCTTCCAAAACCCATTCTCATCTAGTCTTACGAGCGCTTGGTAAATAAATTCATTGCCTTTAATTCCAGCAACTCCTCGCCCTAAGACGACGTCAAAGGCCGTTTTCCCCATTGCGCCAACTGGCGCTCGAACGCTCATTATCAAATCCCCGGCATTAGCAAATTTCGTCTTCTGGGTTGTCCAAACGCGTGGAGACACCCAGCCATCTTTCAAATCCGTATTCCCTTGAACAAGAATGTAATCAGCGGGCTCTTCGGTGTACGTAGATCCATCAGGTGACTGACCCATGGTCACCTGGCACTCTTCTCCCAACTTACGCTGTTCCCAAGGTTCAGCGAATCCGGCGAAGCGGATAGCTGGGACATTGCCACTCATCGGGCGTCACCCCCCAGAAGTTCCATGAGCTCGTGAATTCCGGCCATGTCGTACTCGTTGCCCGTAAGCTGCCCGAGCATCTGTGAGAGACTGCTCTCCTCTGAGCGAATCTGCTCGTCCACCTCGGCGAACGTCGTCTCGTATTTCTTGGAGAGGTCCCTGACCCTGTCGATGAGGCTGTCAATCTTGGCACGAGAGAGGGCGGCGATTCCGTCCTCGACGGGACGGTTCCACTTGGCATCGAGGAGTTCGCGCGCCTGTTGGTCGGAAAGTCCCTCTAGGGAGCTCTTGGTGCTTGCCTCGAGCTTCGCAGAGAGACTCCTCTGCTCCTTCTTCGCCGCCTTCTGCTCGTCGAGCAGGGATCGGGCCTTCTCGACCTGACTGACAAGCTCATCCTGGTCGCCATCGGAGCGCAGCTCCTTGGCCGCCTTCTTCAGCTTAGAGGCAACGAAGGCGTCGCCCGCATCGTTGAGCGCCTCGCCGAGAGCGGCCTTGTCGTCCTCCGTGAGGCCCTCGACGATCTCGGAGAGCTCCCCGTCGATGACAGCCATCCGGTCGCTGACGGACTTTAGTGCAAGCAGGTCGTCGGCGAGCAGTTCGCGCTGGACGAGGTCGAACGGAAGTACGTGCCCGCGCCAGCCGTCCTGCACTTCCACCTCCTTGCCGCCCTTTTTCTTCGCCACCATGTTGGGGTCGACCCTCTTGACGGCGTCGAGGCCCTCGGTCTGGATGACCTCGAGGTCGGCCTCGATGCTCTGCCAGGAGTCGTCTAGGACCTGGTAGGCGTCATAGGGGTCCACCAGCGCCTCGCCTCGGAGCCTGTCGAAGATCTCCCGGGCAAGCCCGTCCTCCTCGGTGGGCAGGTTGACGAGCGAGGATTCGTCGACGAGCTCGTCGTAGAGCCACTGGCCGAGATCGGAGAAGCGCGCGTCGTAGGAGCTCAGGTACCTGCTCACGGCGACGCTCTTTCTCACCGTCTCTTCCACGTCCTTGGACCTGAGGCGCAGGGTGGCCCCTCCCGCAGGCTCGAAGAGCTCGTCGCGCAGGCCGGGCAGCGCGTCCCAGTAGGGTTCGAGCGCGTCCACCTCGCCGACGGGGATTCCGCCGAACATTGTCGCGTAGATGTCCCAGGTCTCCGGCGCCTCGGACGAGTCAACGTAGCGTGGTATGTTGAGGTTGTAGCCGTTGTCGCGGATCTCCTTCTTTGGGACCACGCGGCAGAAGCGCTCGGCGTCCCTCCGGCCGCGGTAGGCATCGACGATGCGGCGGATGTCGCAGGCACGGAGCTTGTTGTTCTTCCCGTCCTTCACGAAGCCCTTCGAAGCGTCGATTATGAGGACGTCGTCGCTTGGCCGGCGCTTCTTGAGCACCATGACGATCGTGGGGATTCCAGTGCCGAAGAAGATGTTGGCGGGAAGACCGATGATGGCGTCGATGTTCTCGTTCTCCACGAGCGCGGTGCGGATCTTCTCCTCCTCGCCGCCGCGGAACAGCACGCCATGCGGCAGGACGATGCACATCACGCCATCCGGCTTGAGGTGGTAGAGGTCGTGCAGGAGGAAGGCGTAGTCGGCCTTGCTCTTGGGCGCAACGCCATAGCCGTCGAAGCGCCTGTCGGATTCCTTGCCCTCGGGGTCCCAGCGCTGGGAGTAGGGAGGGTTCGAAACGACCGCGTCCACGAAGAGCGGCTTGTAGGACTCGGGGTGCCCCTCCTCGAACCAGGGCCAGTCGTCCTCGAGGGTGTCGCCGCAGCGGCACACGATGTTGTCCGGCGCGATGCCGCGCATCACGAGGTTCATTCGCGTGAGGTTGTAGGTGTTCTCCTTGAGCTCCTGTGCGTAGTACTTGATGGACCCGCGGTAGCCCTGCTGGCGGGCTACCGCCTCGCCGATGGTTATGAGCAGCGAGCCCGACCCCGAGGTCGGGTCGTAGACGGTCACTTCGCCGCGGCCCGCCAGGTTCTGCGCCACGATCTGGGAGATGAGGACAGAGACCTCGTGCGGGGTGTAGAACTCGCCTGCTGTCTTGCCGGCGTTGGCGGCGAATTTGCCAATCAGGTACTCGTAAATGTAGCCGAGCACGTCGTAGCCCTGCTTGCCGTCCATCGGGATGTCGCGGATGAGCTGCAGGAGCGCGCCGATCGCCTTGGTCTGCGCCCCAGAGGTGTCCCCCAGCTTCGACAGACCGGTCTCGAGGGTGTCGAAGATCTTGTCGAACACGTTCCTGTGGGACGGCTTGATGAGGCGCGAGAAGGCAGAGAGCGCATCCCGCACGTCCGAGACGTCGAAGTCCGAGCCCTTGGCCAGCCACGTCGAGTAGAGGTCGCCGTACGAGATGAAGTAGCCCAGGTTGTTCTGGACGTAGGAGAGGGTCTCGGGGTCGTCCTCCCTGACCGTCTCCATGCTCTCCCTGTCGAAGCCGTTCCTGAGCAGGAACTGCTCCTCGCGGTCCGAGAGGAACTTGTAGAAGATGAAGCCGAGGATGTAGTCCTTGTACTCGCTCGCGTCGATCTTCGAGCGCATCTCGTTGGCCGACGCCCAGATCCGGGCGGCTAGCTGCTGCTTGTTCATCGGGCCTCTTTCCCCTTCCCCCTGTAGGCGGCGTCGAGAGTCTCGCCCGCCTCGTTTATCCATTCAATCCACCCGTTCGCGCTTCCCCCGAGCACGAACACCGCCGCCGAGCTCGGGCTGCCGAAGGCCACGTCGTCCCGCAGCGTAGCCACCCCCGACCCCTCTCCGAAGAGCTCCAGCCTCGCGTCCGTGGCGCCGACGTTCTTGAGGACGGGCCGGGAAAGGTCGACCTGCGAGCCAGCGAGGACCGTGAACTTCCCCGTGCGCTCGTCGTAGCGCCCGCTCGCGACGATGCCGTTCCTCCTCGTGTGGAAGAGCGCGCGGCCGGAGGGAACCGCGGCGTCCGTGCGGTCGAGCCCATACCCGAGGACGGCCATCCGGAAGAGGATGCACTTGTGCAGGCGCCTTACGGCCTGCTCCTTGTACGGGCTCACGTAGGGCTGCGGGGTCTCGAGGTTGTCGGTCTCGTAAGAGCCGTGCGTCCGGACGTAGCCGATTGCATCCGCCTCGAGCGCGTCCAGCACGTCCCTGTCCATGTTCGACTCGTCGTCCAGGAACATGACGGCCTTGTTCCAGAACTCCTTCCTGGACTTGTGGGCGTCCAGCCGGGCTAGGCCCTGGGTGGTCTGCCCCGCGTACACGCGCCCGATGACCCCGTGGTCCTCGTCCAGGAGGTAGTAGATGCCCCTCTTCGGGATGTCCGGCAGCCTCTTCGCCTCCGAGAGCAGCTCGCGGGGCACGACAACGGTCGTGAGCGACTCGCCCTCGGCGTGGCAGATCCTGATTCCGTCTGGGACGCTGCCTATGAGCTGGACGGTCATCGTCGTGAGCTCGATCATTTGCGGTCGGCCCCCGACAGGCGGTCGATGAGGCACATCTTGACGTAGGAGGCCAGGCTCATCCCGGAGAGGCTCGCCGCCTCCTTGGCGGAGTCCCGCAGGCTGCGAGGCATCCTGAGCGTCACCGAGACGCTCTCTGAGTTCGTGAGGAAGCCTTGTATCTCAGTAGGTGTGGCACCGGAATCAACGAGTTCCGAGTACTTCATGAGCGCCCTCCGCAGAAAGCAAGATGCATTACATATGACGTTATTCTAGCCTCAGTGCCAACACTTGGGAACAGCGTAAGTTGGGGGACATGGGCACCGCTTTTGGCGGCTTGACCGGTAAGTCGAAGGAGGACTTTGGCCACGGTGCAGCATGGTTTGTCCCCTACACCAATGTCTTTGATAATCCTGTCGGTGACACATCAAGACTTGAGCGGGTCGAAATCGACCCTAGCCAGAATGTCGTGCGCGGGGGCGATGCCCTCTTCACGGTTTCCTCGGAGACGCCTGAAGAAGTTGGAATGTCCTGTGTCTGGCCCTCCGACCTCGACAATCTCTATCTGAACAGCTTCTGTTTCGGGTACCGCCAAGATGGTACCTTCGACCCGAGCTATCTTGCCTACATGCTGAGGGCCGATTCGTTTCGCAACCAGGTCGAGATGCTCGCTCAGGGGATTTCGCGTTTCAATATCTCCAAGGGCAAGGTAATGGAGATTGAGGTCCCCGTGCCTGACAAGGTAGAACAGGCCCTCATCGGGCGCTTCTTCGTGGACCTCGACAGCCTCATCACCCTTCATCAGCGTAAGCAGAAGATTGTTTGGTAACCGAAACGGAGCTTGGAATGGCGTGACGAACCCGCTGGCTTTCATAACTCCACGGACAGCAAGTAGCCCATCCTGTACACCCACGGTGGCCAGGATGGACGCCGCGAACGCATTGGACAAGGTGGCCGCGTGAGCTGCCCCGATAGCGCAGACTTGAGTCTGTGCCCCGGGGACGCCTCCGCAGCCGCATCGTCCGAACGTCCTTTCGCTCTGCGGGGGATGCCCCGCGCCCCTAGGGGTGACCGACTTGAGCCGTGACGCCATGCCGGGGCGCCTGAACGTCCGGATCTCCGACGGCGAGCTCGATGCCCTGGACCAGGCCTCCGCCGAGATGGGCTGCTCCAGGAGCCAGGTGGTGAGGCTCCTGTTCCACTGTCTCGCGGACGGCGGGACGCGCATGGGGGCGGGCACCGTCGCCTTCGACTACGAGACTTCCCACGGCATCGTGCGCAACCTGCGCTCCATAGGCACGCTCTACAACCAGTCCGTGGCGGCGCTCAACACGATTGCGAAGGTCGCCCGCGAGTCTTGAAACAAAAGTAGGGCAGGACCGATCGTCGCGGCACAAAACTAGTACGTATAAGAAAAAAGGTCAGAGGCTTAAGCCTCTGACCTGTATTTTTCTGGTCGGGTGGACTGGATTCGAACCAGCGACCCCTTGACCCCCAGTCAAGTGCGCTACCAAGCTGCGCCACCACCCGTTTTGTGCGAACCATCGTCCGCGCAAGTAAGAACTTTAACACGGACTCGTCGGAGCTTCAACAACAATTTTGGCAATCCTCGGATTTGCCCGGGCGTCGCTTGCTCCTCGCCCAAACCCAACCACAACAAGAACGCAACCTACGCACGCACGGCCCTGCGCCGCATGAGCGCAAACATCACCACAAGGGTAACAACGGTTCCCACGGCCGCAAACGCGCCGCCCACAAGCCCGACGACACTCACGCCTAGCTGCGTCACCGTAACGCCACCAATCGCCGATCCCGCGCCAATGCCCAGGTTAAAGAGCCCCGAGTAAATCGACATCGCCACCGACGCCTGGTCATTCTCGGTGATGTAGATGAGAATCGACTGGAACGCCACGCAGAAGCCCATCTCGCACGCGCCCCACACCACAAGCACGACAACCGTCGCGCCCAGCGAGGCTGCCGCGGGCAGCAGCGCCAGCAGGGCAACAGTCTCCCCCACCAGCGACGCCGCAATGAAGCCCTTCTTGTGACCGTCGTAGAAGCGCGAGAAGAGATAACTGCCCAGCAAGCCGGCGGCGCCAATCACAACCAGTGCCGCCGTCACGCCACCGGCACTAAGCGCGACTGTCTGTGAGAGGAACGGTTCGACGTAGCTGTAGGCCACGTACTGCCCGGTGGCGAGAAAAACGATTGCCACATACAGCGAGACCAGCGGCCCATTGCGGAAGAGCTCGGGGAGCTTGTCCAGCGTGAACTTCTCGCCTGCGCTGAGCGGCGGGAAGACCACGGCGAGATACACAAGGCTCGCAACGGCAACAATCCCCACAACGGCAAAGGTCATGCGCCATCCAAGCGCAAGCCCAATGGCGCGGCCCAGCGGCAGGCCAAAAATCTGCGCAATGGAGCTTCCCGTGGCAACAATGCCCATTGCCGTGGAGGCGTGCCGAGGGCTCACCACGCGCGCCGCCACAACCATCACGATGGACCAGAACACCGCGTGCGCCGTAGCAACAACCAGTCGCGAGCAAATGAGAAGCAGGTAGGTGGACGAAATCGCCGAGAGGAACTGGCCCGTGGCAAAGATGGCAACAAGCCCCAACAGCAGTCTGCGAAAGTCAAAGCGAGAAGCAAAGACCATGAGCGGCAGCGAGAAGAGCATCACGCCCCACGCGTACACCGAGATCATGATCCCCGTCTGGGCCTCGGTGAGCGAGAAGGTCTGGCCGATGTCGCTGAGAAGGCCAATAGGAATGAATTCGGACGTATTGAAGATAAAAGCAGAAACTGCCAGACCAGCCAGCGCCAGCCACTGACCCCGCGTGACCCTGTCGTCATTCTCGTGCGTCTTGCTGAGTGAACCCACTATGCTTCCAGCCCTTCAAGCGTTTTGGTACCTGCAGTCGTATTAGTTGCGAGGTGTCTAGTATGGGCGGTTGGAAGAGCGTGAGAAGTAGTTAGGGCATGGCTGAGCAAAACGGCCACATGTGTGCAAGCTCAGGGGACCTGCGATTCTGGCAGATCGTCAGTATCATCGGTGACTGTTGAGAACAATTTGGACAGAATCGGCCAATCTGGCGAAGGAAAATGTCGATTTACTTCTCAGCAGCAGGGGCTGAGGAGCCAACAGGGCTGAGGCACGGCACCGAGGCGCGCCAGCCCTAAGCCAATAGCAGCTCCAGCACGAACACCACGCCGCAGCATCCAGCCGCCACCTGAGGGAGACTCGCCCCAAGCCATGCGGCCGCCACGCCCACAAAGAGCGCCGCCGCACCCGCAACAGGCGAATCCGTGGCCGTAAGGATGGCCGGGAAGGTCATCACCGCCAGCGTCACGTAGGGCACGTAGTAGAGAAACGACCTGAAGAACCGGTTGGTGATGGGCTTGCGTATAAGCGTGAGCGGCAAGATGCGGGTTCCCAGCGTGACCGCCGACATCACCACGAGATAGGCAACGACGCTAGGCTGCACGGCAGGCATCTCCCTCGGGGGCGCGCGCCGCAGCGACGCCGGCAACGTCAGCGTCCTTCTCGTCAGCGTCCTTCTCGTCTACCGGGAAGAGCGCCGCCGCAAGAGCCGAGAGCGCAACCGTGAGGATGATGGTGCGCACGCCCTCGGAGAGCCCCGAGAGGAGCGGCGCCCACGCAAACAAAGCGCTGGTCGCAAAGCCAGCAAGCACCAGCCCGGCCACCACGCGGCTCTTGCGCGCCGGCGGAATGATGATTGCGAGGAACATCCCAAAGAGTGCAACAGAAAGCGCACTCACCACGCGCTCGGGAAGCACGCTGCCGGCAATCACGCCGGCCATACCGCCAAACGCCCAGCCCGGAAGCGCCACGACCATGGCACCGTAGCTGTAGTACGGGTCCACCTCGCCCGGACGCGCGATGGCAATGCCAAAGAGCTCGTCGGTGAGGTCAAAGCCCACCAGCACTCGGTGGATGATCGGCGTGTCCGACGAGAATCGCTGCGCCATGGAGCAGCTCATGAGCAGGTAGCGGGCATTGGCAACGAGCATTACCACGGCCATCTCGAGCAGCGACCCGCCTGCACCAATGACAGCAAAGCCGGCGTATTCGCCCGCGGAAGCGTTGTTGAAGAGGCTCGCAAAGAAGCCCTGCACCGCGTCGAGGCCCACCTTGCGCGCCGCGATGCCCAGCGAGAACGAGACCGCCAGGTAGCCCAGCGCGATGGCCACACCGTCGCGAATGCCCTCGCGCAGTGCCTCGCCATGGCGGGCGAGAAGGCCCGCACTACGGCGGACGCTCTGCACGCCGCCCGCTGGGGCACCCGTTGCAAACGCGCTGCTCGTCTCTGCCATCTCCATGGGAACCACCCGCCAGACCTGATCGTACTTCTCCGCTCAATGCGTCTTGTGCACATTAAGCAACAGATCTTGTTATTAGTAAAACGAATGATTCTTATTATTTAAGTAGCTATACTAATCGCCAGCAGACCGGTTAACCCAACCGACGAAGGGACAACCATGCCACAGCAGCCAGACGCGCAGGCGCGCTACTCTCGCTACGCGATCTTCATCGACGTGGTCAAGGAGGGCAGCTTCACCAAGGTTGCCAATCGCATTGGCTACACGCAGAGCGCCGTCTCGCAGACGGTCAAGGCGCTTGAGCGCGAGCTTGGCTGCACGCTTGTGGAGCGCAGCCGCGACGGAGTCACGCTCACCAAAGACGGCGAGCAGTTCATGCCCTACCTGCAGGCTGTTGCCCGCGACGAGCGGGCGCTTGCCGAGAAGCAGCGCGAGGTCCAGGGCCTGGGGCGTGCCACAATCACGATTGGCACCTTCACCAGCGTGAGCAGGAACCTTCTCCCCCGCCCCATGCTCGACTTTAGGCGTCTGTATCCCTCCGTGCGTTTCAACCTGAGGCAAAGCGAGTACACCTCCATTGCGGAGTGGGTGCGCAACGGCGAGTGCGACCTGGGGTTCACCAACCTTGCGGACGCCGAGGCCGCGGGCCTGGAGTCCCACTCGTTTGGCCCGGACCGCATGATGGCAGTGGTTCCGCCCGAGAACCCCCTTGCCGAGAAGAACGAGCTCACGCTGGCCGACCTGGCCACGCAGCCGTTCATCCTCCTGGACGAGGGCCGCGAATCCGTGACGCTTCACGCGTTTGAGCAGGCGGGTCTCTCGCCACGCGTGTGCTACGAGGTCACGGACGACTACTCGATCCTTGCCATGGTGCGCCAGGGGCTGGGCGTCACGATTCTCTACGAGATGATGCTCGTGGGCTTTGAGTCTGGCGTGGTGGTGCGGCCCATTCGCGAGGAGCCGCGGCGCACCATCACGCTTGGCTGGCGCAACTCTGCCACGCTGCCGCTGGCGGCGCGGCGCTTTGCGGAATACCTCATCAGCGAGCTGGGGTAGCCGCGCCGCAGACTGGGGTTGGTCTGCTCGCGTGCCACCCGGCGCCCGCGCGCACGTTGTTACCGGCCCGTCTTTGCTCGCGAGCGTTTTCGCAGATAAGGTCTGGCAGAAGCCGCGAGCCGGTAACAACGCGCTGCCGCATCAGTTCTGTTGTTACCGGCACGATAAGGAGCCTTTGCTGTTATCTGGGAAAACACCCGGGCATCGCGACGGGCCGGTAACAACGCGCTGCCGCAACCCGGTAACAACGCGCTGCCGCATCAGTTCTGGGGTTCCGGCCCGTCTTTGCTCGCGAGCGCCTCTACTCCCCCGGCACGTCCCAGGCAAGGCTCACGGAGCCCACGCCCAGGTGCAGCGAGACAACCGGCCCGCCGTCGCGCACCGAGACCTCCGCCTGCGGAAGCCTGCGCCGAATGCAGTCGACCACGGCGCCCGTGGTCTCGGAGCTTCCGTACCCGGTCACAATGAGAAGCCCGTCGCGCGCGCCCTCGGGCACCTGCTTCACCAGCGACCTCGCCACGGCCGTGGTGCCGTGCGCCACGTCCACGTCGCGAATGCCGCCCTGGTCAAGGGTCATGATGAGGTAGCGGTCAAGCTTGCCGGCAACGGCGCGCCGCGTGGCACCCAGGCGCCCGGAGCGCTTGAGCACGTCGAGACGGGGAACGGTGAAGACGATCCCCTGGCGCGCGCGTGCGCCCTCGAGCTGCGAGACGGTCTCCTCGAGCGTCGCACCGCCCACGATGAGCCGCCGCGCCCGCTGGATGAGAAAGTCCAGCCCACCCGAGGTGGTCCACGAGTCGAGAAGCGCTATTCTCTCGCCGTCGAACCCCTCGGCCACAAGCTGTGAGCGCGCCTCCTTGGCGCTTCTGTACGTGCCCGAGAGCCTCGACGACATGGTGATGCACAGCACGTCGGAGCCGCCCTCGAGGAGGCGCCGGAAGGCCTTGGCCCATGCGGACTGGAAGACCGCCTCGGTGCCCAGGATCTTGCCGTTGCGGAAGAGCGTGTCGTAGTCGTCGTTCTCGCCCTCAAGCGCGGCAAGCTCCTCACGGAGCCTGGCCGCAAGGCGCGCAGCGACGGCGGCACCGTGGGGCGCCCCCTCGCGACCGAGGCGCATGACGTCATTGTTGGTCGACTCAGTCACGTCGACAATCGTGAACGCGGGACCCCGTTCTTCTCGCCATGCGCTCTCCCCTCTCCCTGGTCCTCTGTTCCGACCGACCGGACCTTCCCCAGAGTTTATCTATGTCCCTTTGACCCATCATGCACCAGCTGGGCTCATACAGCAGCCGATTAGGAGATACCAATAGACTCCGCGGGATGCTGGGGTCGCGAATCGTTGTTACCGGGCCGTTCGAGGTTCTCATCGTTTGCCCTGTTGGGCAATCTTGCGCCAAACGTGCCGGTAACAACGCACGGGCCGAGAAGCCCCCTTGTTACCGGCTCGTCGAACCGCCGCGTCATCTTCCCAGGTAGCCGCCCGCAACAACGAACGTGCCGGTAACAACGCATAGGCCGAGAAGCCCCCCTGTTACCGGCTCGTCGCGGGGCCGCAGCGTTTGCCCAGTTGGGTTCCCAAATGCGAGATGAGCCGGTAACAAGCATCTGAGCAACCAGCGTCACTGCCGCAAATGCGCGGCCCGGCGGCTACATCAGCCCCAGAGCCGTGGCGACGGGCACCAGCAGGATGGGGACAAACGCGGCGGGGATGAGATTTGCAACCTTGATATCGGTCACGCCAAGAAGGTTGGTGCCCACGGCCAGCAGCAGCGTGGAGCCGGTAACGGCGACCTCGGTGACCACGGCGTCGGTAAGGAAGGACCCTACCAGGCTTGCCAGCACGGAGAGGATGCCCTCGTAAACGACAAGGCTCACGCCGCAAAAGGGCACACCGATGCCCATAGTCGCCGCCATGGAAAGGCAGACCGCCAGGTCGATGACGCCCTTCGAGATGAGGGTCGAGTGGTCAAGCAAGATGCCGCTCGAGAGCGACCCGACAATGGCCATGGCTCCCGTACAAGTGAAGATCGAGGCCGTGACGAAGCCGTCCGAGAAGTTCCCAAGGCGCTTCGAACCAGCAAACGCCTGGTTGAGACGCCGCTGAGCCCAGTCACCCAACGAACGAATGTGCGCGTCGATGTCGATGCCCAGGCCGATCACGGAGCCAAGCGCCAACGAAAGCGTGACGATGGCAACGCTGCCGCCCTGCATCATCCCCTGGACGGCCACCAGCACGACGGCAAGGCCCTGCCCCTTGAGAAGGAAGTCCCCCAAGCGCTCCGAGACCCGACCCTTAAAGAGAAGGCCGAGAATTCCACCAACCGCTGCCTCGAGGCCGTTTATGAGGGCTCCTGCCAGTACCACGTTCACTCCTTGCCTGCTGCCTGTCGCTTCTCGTTCCGTTGTCCCGTGCGGAGCCTCGCCTACGACTCGTTCACGCGCTTGCCGCTCATGTGGTCAATGGAAAGCTCAAGCAGCTGGATCCTCTCGGCGGTGCGTTTGATCTCGTCGGCCACGTAGCCGGATGGGTCGTACTTCTCGCCCAGGCGACGCGCAATCTCGAGGGACTCCGGGGTTGTTTCCATAAGCGTGATGCGCCCGAAGACGATGACACTTCGCACGTCTGGGCCAACCTTGCCCTCAACGGGCACGCCTTGATCAAAGACGGTGAACGAGACGCGATTGTCGGCCTTGATGGCATCAATCTTGTGGCCAGTCTTGGCACCGTGAAAGTAGATCTTTCCCTGTTCGTACAGGTAGTCCATGGGAACGCCGTACGGATAGCCGTCCTCGCCGTGAACCGCCAGGACGCCACGCCACTCGGAGAGCAGAATCTTCTCGCACTCTTCCTGCGCCAGCTGCTGCTTGAAGCGTCTCATCTGCCTGAACATAGCCCCGCCTTCCCGCAAGCCGCGCGGATCCAACCCGCGGCGCGAATTCGTCATTGTGTGGCTCATCAGTTTGAGCGCAGTCAAGATTGCGCGTGAAAGGGGCTCCGTTCTGCATCGAACTCGCCTTTGTTACACAAATTTCTGTTTCTTTGCATCGAACTGCCCTTCGTTACACCCTATTTTGAAGGACACCTAAGTGTCGGCGTGTAGAAGCCTACAACATATAGTGGTTATCAGACTTGCAAGGACAATATGCAGGTCCTCATACTTGAGGAGTTCCTGAAACCCCATGTAACGAAGGGTAGTTCGGCGCAATAAACTCAAAAATCGTGTAACGTAGGGCAGTTCCTCGAATATTTTTTTGTTACTTTCTCGTCTTGCCGCGCTTGCGGGCCGGCTTAGGCAGCCAACGGAATGGAACAGCATGGCATTGATGCTCGTAATATCGCCGGCGAAGCGGATGGACGTAGTCGAAGGCCCGCCCTTCGCCCAGACTCGGCCCGCGTTTCTCGCCGACGCGCAGCACCTAGCCCGCGAGCTGCGCTCCCTTGGCTACGACGGCGCACGCAGGGTCTGGCGATGCAGCGACGCACTGGCACGGCCCAACTGGGACCGGCTTGGTACCATGCCAGAGGATATGGCGAGAGACCCGTGGCTGCTCTCCCCCGCCGTCCTCACGTATGTGGGCATACAGTACCAGCACCTTGCCCCGCAGGTCATGACCGAACGTGAGCTGGGGTGGCTCTCGTCTCACCTGCGCATTCTCTCTGGGATGTATGGGGTTCTCCGTCCGTTTGACGGCGTGGTGCCCTACCGGCTCGAGATGCAAGCGAGGCTTTCCGTGGCGGGACAGCGCGACCTCTACGGGTTCTGGGGGACGCGGCTGCTCGAGGCCATGGTCGGAGACGGCACGGACATCATCGTAAACGTAGCCTCCAAGGAGTACGCAAAGGCCGTGGTCCCCTGGGCGAGAAAAGCCGGGATACCAGTTGTGACCTGCATCTTTGGGGAGACGCGCGCATCTGACGGGCGCGTTGTCCAACGCGCGACCGAGGCAAAGGCGGCGCGCGGCGCCTTTGTGCGGTGGTGCGCCGAGAGGGGCGTCGAGAAGGCCGAGCAGATCGAGGACTTCGCCGAGCGCGGGTACCGCTTGGACCGCGACCGCTCCGACGCCGAGACGCTCACGTTTGTGCGCTGTAGCGAGAAGCGCTGACGCCGCTGTGGCGCCGCCTGGGCGCCACAGGCCGCGTTTTGGCAGCAAGTGCGTACGAAGTCGCAGCTAGGGCGCCGTTCTGGCGCCACAGGGCCGCTTTTAGCAGCAACTCCGTACGAAACCTGCCCTCCGGCGCCAATAACGACGCCGAAGGGCAGGCCTTCTCAGCAACCACGTACGAGAAGCGCTACTCCTCCATGTAGTCTTTGAGCCTGCCGGAGCGGCTGGGATGACGCAGCTTGGCCAGCGTCTTGGACTCGATCTGGCGGATGCGCTCGCGCGTCACGCCAAACTCGCG
>Ga0256406_1003587_pt1 | contig 19058 bp, 19 predicted proteins | sample RumenRJG_03DNA_FD_185986 | JGI IMG/M metagenome (GOLD analysis project Ga0256406, IMG submission 185986) | Bovine rumen microbial communities from Lethbridge, Alberta, Canada - RJG_03 | ecosystem: Host-associated > Mammals > Digestive system > Stomach > Rumen | place: Canada: Alberta | collected...
ACGACGAGAAAGCATCCAGAGAGTATATCCGTCAGATGTGGGCCGAGGTCATGGAGATCTGGCGCTCCGGCAAGACCAGGCTGAAGCTCTCCCCGGAGATCGAAGCCGAGGTCCGGCAGCGTCAGAGGCAGTTCATGCAGGAAGACGTGGACTCCGGCCTGATCCTTGCTTTCATGCAGGATTACTCCGGCGATAAGGTCTGCTCCAAACAGCTTTTCCGCGAGGCCCTTCACAACGAGTTCGCACAGCCGCAGAGATGGCAGACAAACGAGATCAACGACATCATGAACCAGTTGATCCGCGAAGGTTCCCTTCCGGGATGGCGCTACTTTGACAAGCCGCGCCGCTTCACAGGGACGGATTACGGTTCACAGAAAGGATGGGAAAGGGTGTCTACGGGCAACGACTTTGAAGATCTGCCCGATGACATGGATAACCCATTCCTCAATCTTGACACTCCGTAGACACTTTCGTAGACGGTTCGTAGACAGGAATAAGCAGTACCGTGAGGCCGGAAAGCCTTATATTTCCTTGAACAGTTGCTTCAATGTCAACGAAAAACGTCAACGAGGGTAAATAAAGTAAATCCGGTGACAAAGGGTTCGCCGGAAACCGCAAAAGTGTTAGAGGGTTCGTAGACAGTTTCGTAGACGGCCCCGCAATCAATCAAAAACGAAAGGACAAATGTACTATGAAGAACGAGAACAGATTTAGTTTCAACGATGCACTGCTTACCGCTTTGTTCGGCACTCCCAACCGCCAGAACACCATGGACAGGCTTGGGGTTGTCTGCACGGCCTTCCCCGATGAGGACTTCAGGACGGCGGCTGTGATCCTGCGCGAGAGGATCAGGAAGATGGATGACTTCAGCTGGACCGCCCTCTGCAAGTTGTCCAAGTGGGAGATCAGTCAGATGTTTGATTCCGAGTCGTTCCTCTTCGATGCCGAAGACGAGCTGGATGAGGACGATGACCTCGATGCCGAGGACGACGACGAATAAGCAACAGTCATGAAACGCATGGGGAGATGCCGCTATGGTATCTCCCCCTTTGTTTCAGGAAAGGATGAACCTATGGAAGAAACAAACAAGAACGATACGGTTCAGGAAGAGCCAGTTCCCTATATCAAACGCGAAGTGGACGGCGCTGTCTATACGGTGAAGATTCACTTTCATCCTGACAGCAGAGAGACCGCGAAGGAAAAGATCAAACGCTTGCTTTTGAAAGACGCTCTAAACGGCAACTTCCCCGATTAAGCTATTAAAAAACTATTGACATTTTGTCTTGGGCAAAACCGCAAAATCTATACTCGTGAGTTGTGGTGCAAGACTTTCGCCCTTTGATATTAAGGAGCTGAGAGAGATCACATCTTATGATGAGCTTGAGCTTGATACCTTGGGAGATAAGAAAACAGCACTGTTTCTCATTATGTCAGATACAGATGCAACCTTTAATTTCCTGATTTCCATGGTTTACACTCAGCTTTTCAATCTGCTCTGTGAAAAGGCAGATGATGTATATGGTGGCAGGCTTCCGGTACATGTGAGGTGCCTTATTGATGAAGCAGCCAATATCGGACAGATACCGAATCTGGAAAAGCTTATGGCAACTATACGAAGCCGTGAGATTTCAGCTGCACTTGTACTACAGGCTAAGTCACAACTAAAGGCTATTTACAAGGATAACGCAGACACGATCACAGGCAATTGTGATAGTCAGATTTTCCTTGGTGGCTCGGAACAGACAACTTTGAAGGAACTCAATACCGTCCTGGGTAAGGAAACAATCGACATGTACAATACCGGAGAATCCAGGGGTACGTCACAGAGTTACAACATGAATTATCAGAAGCTCGGTCATGATATGCCATACTTGTTTGTGAAGAATTCAGCTGCCTTGAATTTGACATGAACAGGGACACGATCAGCTGGATTCGGAGAAAATCGAATACAGGAGGTCGCAAATGGAGAAATTACCGAAGAAAACCTGTCAAAACGGCATCAGCTACACGCTTGTAGGGGACTATTATATTCCCGACTTGCAGCTGCCGGAGGAAAAGCGCCCTATTGGACTGTGGGGACGGATGCACAAAGCCTATCTGGAGTTGTACCATCCAGCCCGGTACAATGACCTGCTCTTGTCGGGCAAACTCTGGACGTATCTGGCTGACCTGAACGAACAGGCGCAGAACCGGCTGGAGCTTATTATCCAGCAGATGAAAGAAAAAGAAGGTGTCACCGAGGAACTGAAAGCCCGTGACCAGATGGCGTGGGTCGGAGCTATGAACAGTATCCGCAACAGGGCAGAAGAAATTGTCAGAAGCGAGATTATCTACGTCTGAGGGGGTGAACCGGTATGATTTTAGAAGCAATTTACAGCGGCGAATTCTATCCGGCAGAGAAAATTATGCCTGATTCGCCCAGATATAAGCAGTCATTAAAAGCCTGCTGCGAACTTATGGAGCAGCTGTCGGAGCGGCTGAGTAAAGAGGATTACGCTCTTGTGGAGGAACTGCGGACACAGACTTCTATCGCTCAAAGCATTGAAAGCGAAAGCCATTTCCAGTATGGATTTGCGTCTGGTCTGCTGCTGATGTATGAATCCTGTGGGCAGTTCCAAAGCGGCGATAGCAAGCAGCCATGCGAGTAATATACGGTCAGTTTTTCGGGTGCAGAGCCGGATAATGGAAGGTCATTCGTGATAAACGGATGGCCTTTTCCTATTTCCTCTTTTTCCTTTTAGGCGCATAGTAGGGCTGCGGTTTTGCCTTTCCCCTCATATTGTTGGGATTTTTCAGAAGTTTGGACAGGCTGAGTATCCGCAGAAATGCCGAGAAATCCTCCGAAGCAATCTTGTCGAAAGGAATCTGCATCTTGTCGCAAAATTCATGGATAATGATTTCCTCGTTGCTGCCCAGCTGCAAATCCTGCTGGAACCGTTCCTTGATGTCATCCAGCGTGGGCTGCGGGTCGGCGGTGGTGCGGTCAGTGACATGGGCTTCCCGGATGTCCCGGACGATGCTGTCCAGATCATCGTGGATGGTGTGACTGAAAAAGTCGCTTTCCTGAACCTGCCCCAGTTCCAACGTCCGCATATAGACGTCATTCTCTCCCGGCGCATATTTTTGGATAACTTCCTGCCGGACGGTTTCCAGCACCATGTTCATCTGCTCAATCCGCATATCCGCAATCCGGTCAACGAAAATCTCAATATCCATCATTAGGCGCTGGAAATTCATGTGCGTGGCCATCTCGCACAAAAGGCGGTTGTTGATTTTGCCGCTTTCCAGAAGCGCCACCATTTCATCACTCAAGTGCAGGGCTTGTAGCTCTGTGTTTGGGTGATTTTTGTTTTCAGTCAGTCCCATCAGGTAGTCGGTGGATACTCCGTAAAATTCCGCCAGCGTTGCAATCGCAAACGGGCTGATGTCCTTATAATCATCGCTCTCATATTTTCCCAGCGCAGATTTGGACAGACCGGTCTGCTCTGCCAGCTGCTCCAGCGTCAGGTGCTTATCCACTACCCGCAAGTCCTTTAACCGTTCCGGGATGGAAAGTTTAACGTACATGAAAATGCCCCCTTTTGTCAGGAAAATCCTGCTGTTATCAATCATTATAGCACGTTTCCATAAGCGTGGAAATATGCGGATTTCAAGCATTTTTCCATCGTCTTAGACATACGGGGACAGGCCGGTTTTTTCGATAGAATGATTCTTGTCAACAGACACAGAACCTTGAAAATTGAATGACCGGTCTGCGTGGGATATGCTCCCCGGGGATGTAGCGCCAAGACTTCCGGCTCCTGACCGGAACGAGCGTACCAACGGGAACGATACCTGCTGCAAGGTTCAGCAGAGGAACGGCACCAGAGGAAACCGGCGAAAGAAACAAGAAAACAAACAATCATTTTAAGGAGGAAACGATTTATGAATCTGAACATCAAAGAAAAGAAAGTGCTGTATGTGTTTGCCTGCCCCAACCGGCATAATACTGTGACCCGGCTGAAATGGCTGACCGCCCTGACAGTTGACCCGGAAGCCAAGCACTGGATGCTGGAACTCACGAGAAAAATTGACAATGAAGCCAAGGAAGAATGGTATACTTGCTTTTACCACCAGCTCCGCCGGGAAATGGACGGTTACTTCCGGGCAAAGAAGTATCTGCGAGTTGTGGAGAAAAGCACCGACTGTGAGGAGGATTTTTATGAAGAAGCTGTCTAAGTATGAGAAAGAAACCATTGTCCTGTTCAACGAAGGAGAACCGGAAGCCAGCATTTACACCTTCAACGCTGATTTGAAGCGCAGACTGGCAGATTTCAGCCGCAAGTACCCGCTGCTCTGCCGGTTGGAAAGCAGCACCCCGGAGGGCAGCGTGACCTATGTGCTGGACAAGTCCCGGCTGTCCATTCGGCTGGTGCCGCCTTACAGCGAGGAACGCAAAGCAGCCGCCAGAGAGTACGCCAAACAGCATGGATTCCAGCCGGTGGTGATGGAAAAGAAAATTGCCTGATTTCGGGGCGATTTGCGGGCAAAAGGCCGGGTGCAGACCCGGCTTTTTGTCTGCCAGTTTGAACAGGAGTATCAACTATCCAGTACCATAAGAATTGAAAAAATGTCTGGTCTGGAGAGTGTTTTTCAGGCCAGCGGAAAGGAGGAAAACCGATGGGAACTGTTTACGCCTATATCCGTGTCAGCAGCAAAGACCAGAATGAGGACAGGCAGCTGATTGCCATGCAGGGACTGGATATTCCTAAGAGCCACATTTTCATGGATAAGCAGTCCGGCAAGGACTTTGAGCGGCCACAATACCGCAAAATGGTGCGGAAAATGAAAAAAGACGATCTGCTCTATATCAAAAGCATTGACCGTCTGGGACGCAACTATGCGGAGATTCTGGAACAATGGCGGATTCTGACAAAGGAAAAAGGCATTGACATTGTGGTGCTGGATATGCCCCTGCTGGATACTCGCCGGGGAAAAGACTTAGTAGGCACATTTTTGAGCGATGTTGTCTTGCAGGTGCTTTCCTTTGTGGCGGAGAATTAACGAACCAATATCCGCCAGCGTCAGGCTGAGGGAATTGCCGCTGCAAAAGCAAGGGGTGTCCGGTTTGGAAGGCCGCCAAAGCCTTTGCCGGAGAACTTCCACCAGCTGTACCAGCAGTGGAAAAACGGAAAAATCACCGGCACCGCTGCGGCGAAAGCCTGCGGGATGCCCCTCTCTACCTTTCGCTATCGGGCGGAGATTTACGAAAAAGCCAAGTTGTTGTAGGTAACTGTTTTTACAGAAATGTGTACCTTTTGGCAGGTTGTCTAAAACACAAAAATTTCTATAGTCATCCCTCTAAATTTCTTGAAATATACTGGATTTTCACAATGCGCGGATGTATAATAGTAGAAAACGTGTGAGTGTCGAGCTTTGCAGGAAGGTACACTTTCTTGTAGGTAGGAATATGAGAATATTTGAACGGAGCACTATGGATTAAGATAGATTATGTAATATTGGAGGCATCAGAAATGAAGTGTAAAAAAATAATTTCAATTGTTCTGTGCTGTGCATTGTTTTTTTCTATGACACCTTGTAATGCATATGCCGCAAGTGATGTTATTGACTATGGTATGGAACAAAATATAATGGACTCCTCTGTGGCGGAGGATGAATCAATTTCTACGCCTTCTGATGCTGATGATGAAGACAGCGAAGAATCTCAGACATCTGACATTCCTACATCAGATGTAGATGAGACAGATAGCGAAGAAAGTCAACTTCCTGAATCTTCTGAGTCAGATATGGACACGGAAAATACTGATGCATCTTCAGAAGATGGTGGTATCACTATCAACGAAATAAGTAGTAGCGATGTTGCAGAACCAACGTGCCCTGAAAGTGAGTCGTTAGAAGCCGGAGACACATATTCTATCGTTATTGATAATTTAGCTGAAGATGCGATAGTGAGTTATTCTACATTAGCAGAAAATCCAGTTGTAAGTGTGGATAATGATGGTGTGGTTACGGCATTAAAATACGGAAAAGGCATTGTTAATATTCAAGTGACACAAAACGACAAACAATATTTTTTGGAAATCACTGTATACGTGCATGAAATATTAACTCCACAACTGGAAGGAAATGTATATAAAATTTCTTCTGCACCAGAGTTAGCTTGGATTGCAAGCGAAGCATCTGCGGGGAATACATTTGCGGGATATACTGTTGAACTTCAAAATGATATTGACCTTGAAGGCCCAGAATGGAGAAGCATTGGCTATAACCTGAATAATTTTTTTGCAGGAACGTTTGATGGACAGAATCATACGTTAAAAAATTTTGGCGCAAGTGGTAGTGTCGATTCATATTCAATAATAAATGCTCCAAGACATACAACAGGATTGTTTGGGGTCTGTATTGGAGCAACTATAAAAAATTTAGTTGTAGAAAAAACTGATTTTTCAATATCAAATGAATCTGGATATCAGAACAGTTATTCTTCAATTAATGGAACCTGTGTTTACGGAGGTGTGGTTTCTGGATATGCAGATAACTGTTCATTCAGCAATATTATCATAAGAAATTCTAATGTTACAGTTTATACCGGCGCTGAATCTGCATACGCTTATGCTGGTGGAATTGTTGGGTATGCAAGAAAAAGTGATTTTGCTCATTGTGGAAATGAAAATGGAACAATCTCTGGTAAATCAGATTCTTTAAATAATGATGCTCTGGCTGGTGGAATTATTGGAGAGTTGGAGAATGAAGGCGTTGTTAGGCAGTGTTACAATACTTCTGATATATATGGAGGTGCTTCTATTTCGGGTGCATATACAGGCGGTATTGCAGGGAAAACATCCAATAGCAGCAATACCTTGTCAACAGTTCGTGATTGTTATAATCAAGGACAAGTATATCATTCTGGTTCATGGCTGGAAACTGCTTATATTGGTGGAATTATAGGATACTCGTCCAGTACAATTAATAGATGTTATAACTCTGGAGTTGTGTACGCTAATACTAATACAGTTTCGTCTGCTCTTTTGGGAGGAATTGCAGGCTCTGGAATTTCGTCTTCTTCTATTTCAAATTCAGCAGTAATGAGTTCACAGATTAGTGGTGGAACGTCTCGCTATGTTATTAGTGGAGCAGGTGTAAAAGAAAATAATATAGCGTATAGCAATCTTACTGCAACAAACGATGCAACATCAACTTATGATATTGATAAATTTTATGGGGAAAGCTTATATTCTGAAAAATTGTCATGGGATTTTTCATATATCTGGCTTTCTTATGAAAATCAATATCCTGAATTGAGGTATATTGATTCTGAGATAGAAGAAGATATTCAGATTGTTGATGAAGCAGCCAAAGAAGTTCGAATTATATTTGCAAACGGAGACACTTACGATAAGGTTACTAACAATATCGAGCTGAAAGGGGCAACAAATGGTGCAACCGTATCTTGGGAATCAACCAATGAAATTGTGCTTTCTTCAGCTACTGGCGTTGTAAATAGGCAGTTGGAAGATTATCTTGTAAAAATAATTGCAAATATTTCAAGTGGAAACTATTCTGTAAAGAAGACTTTTGTATTAAATGTTATTGGCACTGAATCAACTATCGAGCTGGTAACAGAAGAATGGGGACTTTCTGTTGATAGTGCGAGAGCCTTTGTTGCATATATGCGTGGTTGTAAATTTAAGGATGTCTCTGTAGAGGATCCGGATGTTTTGGTGTTAACAGGAGCTGATACCGATGAGGAACATGTAGCAGATACTCTTGTGAAAGTGATGCACTATTGGGAAGTTCCAAACGAAAGTGAATATCTTAAATCACAAATTGGTGATGTTGTTGGACTGATTAAAGCTGGAGACAAAGAAGTAATTTCTTCTATAATTGGGGATGAAGTAGGCGATTTTCTTGATGGTGTAACTAAAGAAAAAGTTGTATCAAAAGTTTTTTCAAAGTTTTTCAACAATGTATATGATACAATCGCAGAGTACCTTACAGGATATGAGGCTGTAAAAAATGGAGACAATTACGAATTCACAGAAAAAGGAACAATATGGAAAGCGTTAAGCTGGGGAGATCTCGTTGGAGAAGTTATTTCGTTTATAGTAGGACATAGTGACGGTAGTAGGTCAACTTATGCACTGACCGGAAGCAAGATAATGGGATACTTTAAAAATACAATTACAGCCTTTAAGCTGATAGGTGCGTGGAATGATGAGTTGCAGAATTCTACAAAATCATATCTGCGGATGTATTGTCAAAACCGAGGAATGTTTGATAGCGCAGACGATGAAGCTTTTAAACTTATCATGTCTGCAATTGACATTTCAAATATTATTGGAAATGAAGTTGCTTTAAACGAAGTTGGAGAAGCTCTATTTCAGTTGAACGAAAAATTTGGCGGAAATCCATCTGATCAGTACAAAATTACAATTAAGTGTCCTGTTGATGTTGTTGTTTATGATGAAAGCGGTAAGATAGTTGGACGTGTGACAAGCAATGAGATTGACAACACTGTAGACAATTCGTTATTCATTACGGTGAGCGGAATCAACAATGATGAAAAAACGATATATTTTCAAGATGCTGAAAATTATACAATTTCCTTAATGGGAAACGACAACGGCATGATGAGTATAGAGATAGAGTGTCAGAAATCTGGGGCAAAGTCCACATATTCATATAATGACATTGTGTTATCTAACAACAAAAAAATGGATATGTCGGTTTCAACTGAAAATGTATCTGATGAAGGACAGCTTCCAGTTATTACGGTTATTGAAGATGGAATTGAATCTGATGAAATAGAGGCTGTGGATTCTAATGTAACGGAATACCGCTTGGATATCAATTCTTGCATTGAAAATCCAGATGGCACAATTATTTTATCTGCCATTGGAGGATATTGTGCATCATGTTATGTGAGCCCTGGAACGGCACTTATACCGCTTATAACCATAAATAATGGGTATTTATTAGAAGGGATATATACTGACCCACAGTGTATCAATAAATATGATGGCTTTGAAATGCCAGATTATGCGTTGAATTTGTATGCAAAATTCAAAATTAATGAAACAGGTATCACCATATTATCGCAGCCAGAAGACAATAATTATTTCTTAGGGGATGAAGCAGACGCACTTGAAGTGAAAATTGAAAGTGGAGCAAATTGTAACTTTCAATGGTATAGTTTTACTGACACGAAGGAAAATGCTGTAGAAATTAATGGAGCTAATTCGTTAGTATACTATCCATCTACAGAAAAAGAAGGAGTTGTTTTTTATTTCCTGCGGATTTCATATTATTCTGGCAATGATTTGATTTATCTCGATAGTGATAGTGCAAGAATAGCTGTTGAAAAGAAACCGGAATATGCATCGGGCGATTGTGGAGATAGCTTAAACTGGTCCTTAACAACGGATGGAATTCTAAAAATTTATGGAAATGGAGCAATGTATGAGTTTGACAGCATAACTGCACCTTGGAATGGTTATCTGGATAAGATAATATCAATAAAAGTTGCTGATGGGGTAACGAGCATTGGAAACAATGCGTTCATAGGTTGCAATAATCTTGAGTCTGTGGAAATACCTGATAGTGTAGAAAGGATAGGCTTAGATATATTAAGTAACTGCAATTCCCTTGAAGAAATTTCGATTCCGTTTATCGGCTCCAGTCGTGATGTGGCGGGAACCAGCGATGCAGTTCTGGGGCACCTGTTCGGAACTTCATCATCAGGTGTTCTCCAGTGCTATATGCAATCTGGTAACTCTTTATCGGGATATAAATATGCAATACCAAATAGTTTACGAAAAGTTTCTATTACAGATGCAAAAACTATCCCATTCGGAGCTTTTTATAACTGTGCTAATCTTACCAGTGTTGAACTGAATGAAGGAATTACTGAAATCCAAGGCTATAGTTTTCGTAATTGTACTGGTTTAACGGAAATGACAATTCCGAAGTCCGTTCAATCAGTTGCGGAATATACATTGGATGGCTGTAACAATATTGAAACGCTGACTGTGCCATTTGTAGGTGCAAATCGTGAGGTTAATGGTACTTATGAAGGAGCATTGGGATACATATTTGGAAGATGTTCCAAGGGTGACAACAATTGCGTGCTTCAGTATACGATTTTAGAAGGAACATCTTTGTCTGGATATTATTACGGTATTCCTGACGAGTTGAAGACCGTAATTGTAACAGATGCAACGCAATTGCCTATCGGTTCGTTCAGTAATTTAAAAAATGTAATGTCATTAACCTTGAATTCTGGCATCACAGAAATAGGTGCATACGCCTTTTATAATGTTACCGGCTTAAAGGACATTTATTACCTTGACTGGGAGTCTGAATGGAACAAGATCACGATTGGAAATCAAAACACAGTTTTGAATGATGTGACCATCCATTTTCTCGGACCAGAAACAACGAATTCTGTTGATATTACATGGGGAGCCTTAGAGTATACCTATTCTGACGGTATTTGGAATACTTCTACCCATAAATACGAAGATGGAGGCTGGACAGTAAATGCCGAAGATGGAGATGTTATTTCGGTAACCAACAAGGGAGATAAAGAGGTAACGATTTCGATTGATTATCATACAGAACGTAGTGATATTGCAGGTATATTTGATACAGAACCAATAGCGATGCTTAATGCCGGTGAACTAAAAAAATGGGTATTGCAGCTTTCTGGAAAGCCAAACGAAGATCTCAATAATGCAGTCATTGGTCAGGTGTCTGTAACGATTGGAGGTGATTGAAATGAACGACAAGAGAAAAACAGTTAAAAACAGAGCGATTATTTTGCTGCTACTCTTTATTACAATCATTGCCATAGGCGTAACTGTTTGGGCACTCTTTTTCCGTAATACGAAGCCGACTTTAGCACCTGATTATGCGCCGCAACAGACAGAAGAAAACGCTGAGCCCATAGAAGGCGATGACAATGAAAAATTAGAGCAGCCGGAAGGAGGCGGCGCAGTCAGCTTAACGTATTCGACCGAAGTAACAGTTGATTTAAGCGAAAAATCTTCTAAATTGGTATTTGCTAATCCCGGTAAATCCAATCAGGATATGGTACTGCAAATTATTATTCAGGACACTGTAATTGTGCAATCGGGTTTATTACAGCCAGGAAATCAGATAACAAGTATGAACCTTTTAGATGGCGTGGACAAACAGCTTGAAGTAGGTACATATGACGGGAAATTTAACGTTTTGTTTTATGCGGTTGACACAGGCGAAAAAGCTGTAGTTAATACTGAGATTCCTATTACTGTCACAGTTACAGAATGATGTTAATGCCCATTAAGGCAATGACATACAAAAAAATTTATTCTTGAGGAGGACTTCTGCATGAAAAAATTAGTCTCTTGTGTTGCAGCGTTGGCTATGTGCTTTGGCCTGAGTGCAACAGTCTTTGCTGCCGAAGTACCTGGCAGTCAGACAATCGACGTAAAAGCTAAGAGCGTTGAGAACACGGAAAAGCCCATTGTTTACAGCGTGGACTTGTCTTGGGATGCAATGGAATTCACGTACCAGAGCAGCGGAACTAAGACTTGGAATCCTGCAACTCACACTTACACTGACTCAACGACTGGTGCTTGGAGTGAAGGTAAGTCTATTACAGTAACAAACCATTCTAACGCTACCGTGAATGCTAACTTCTCGTTTGAGGTAAACAGCCCCTATCGAGAAGTAAATGGAAACTTTTCCAAGGCACAGATGAATCTGGCTACCGCTGAGGGCACATCTGTTGCGGATGCACCGAAAGGTTCTACTGTTCTGACACTGAATGGGACGCCTAATAGCACAATAGCAGATAGCACGGTGATTGGCACTGTGACTATTAGCTTGACTGCAAACTAAGAAAGGACTGTTAGTTATGAGAAAGAAAATCTTTGCGTTTTTTATGGCAGCTGCTATGATTTCTGGGATGACCAGTACAGTATTTGCTGCCTCTGTTGATGACTCAAACCCATCAAACACTTCGGATGTTAAAGCAACCTATGTGCAGGGCAGTACATCCGACACAATCTATAGTGTCGATGTTGTCTGGGGCAATATGGAATTCACTTATACTGCTCCGGGGGAAGGTACATGGAACCCTGGAACTCACACATACGATGGTGCTGGCAAGGAAGGCGTGTGGAGCTGTGAAGACGGAGCGAATGTAATCAAAATGGTTAATCACTCCAATGCGGCGGTCACTGCCAATGTAGCATACAACAAAGGGGCCGACTATCAGGGAATCAGTGGTACCTTTGGAAAGAACACGCTTTCTGCACCGACCGCTGTTGGTACAGAATATGAGGCTGCTCCAAGCGATTCTACTACCTTAAGCTTGAACGGTACACTGAAAGAAAGTGCAGAACAAGTGACCGTAGGTACAGTTACCCTTACTTTGTACACAGAGTAATCTAAACTCAGTTCGAAAAGGCCGGACATTCATGAAAAATGGGCTGTCCGGTCTTTTTCAATACAAGATTTATACTGGATCAGCGAAAGGAGGGAAAATTTATGACATCCAAAAGACAAATGTGGTTTATGAAAGTTATGGCGGTTATTTGTAGTATCGCTGTGATTATTATGGTTGTTGTTCTTTTTATAGAAAATGCCCCCCAAAAATCATCTACTTTTTCTCCACCTCCTTTTGAAAGTGCTGCACAAAGCGGTATTCCTAATGTCCCAGAAGATTTAGGCTGGGATGAGATTGATGCTAAAGCGTATCGGTTGTCAATTTGCGGCGGTATACAAATCAATGATAATAAAGCTGATGTGTATTTTACAAACCCTGTCGAAAATGACGTTTGGATGAAACTGAGGATATTAGATTCTAACGAAAAAATAATCGCAGAAACAGGTCTTATCCGACCAGGCGAGTATGTTCAATCTATACTGTTTACGACTATCCCTGAAAATGGAAATTCGGTCAAATTAAAAGTTATGGCATATGAACCGAATACCTATTATAGTGCTGGTTGTGTAATATTGAATACAGTAGTTGATTAGTAGCAAGATTTAAAGACAGCATGAAAATATAATTATTATTGATGCCAATAACGGTTCAATATTTAGCCGATGAACGAGTTTGCTTTTTGAAAAGCGATTCGAACATCGGCTTTTCTTTTTGAAGAATGCTCCGGTGGAGCGTTCAGAAAAAACCGGAGAAGCTGGCTGACTGCATTTTGCTACGGCCAGCTTCTTCGGCGCAGGAGTACAGAGGGCGGCAAGCCCTTTGTGCTGGGTACAGGGGTGCAGCGCCCTGTTGGGGTCAAGGGGCAACGCCCATTGGCAGGTTGAGGGCAGCCGCCCCATCGGGTCAAGGGTGAAACGCCTTGCCCAAGGAGAGTTGTTGCTTTGCGACAATTCGTATTGGGTATTACCTGACGCAGAATCCCGCAGGTTTGGCGGCTTCGCCGCTGCTCCCCTTTCGGGGAAATCAACTGAGAATGGAGGGAAAAGATTTGAAACTGACAAGGCACAATGGCAGATCGGGAAAAAACGGAACCTATAATCCCAAGCACAATGACCGCCGGTTCGATGTGGAACACAGTGAACACATCAACCCGGAAATGACAAAGCAAAATATCTACTGGGACTGCTACACAGGCATAAAGTCTGTGACCTTTCGTGAAAACCCGGATGCAGAAGATTTCAGCTTTGAAGAAATTGAAAAGCTGTATTATGTGGAGCATTACAGCGATTATGTGGATGCCCAAAATGCCCGGAACGAAAAAGCAAGGCACACGGAACGCAATCGAAGCATTGAAGATTTGGTGAAAAACAAAAAGACCTGCCCGGAGGAAACCATCTATCAGATGGGGACTCTGGATGAACACGCTTCCGCAGAAGATTTGCTGAAGGTGGTACTGGAATTTTATCAGGAGTTTGAAAAACGGTTTGGCTCCCACGTTCACATTCTGGACTGGGCGCTGCACATGGATGAAGGCACACCCCATATTCAGGAGCGCCATGTATTCGATGCAAAAAATCAGCATGGGGAACTTTGCCCCCAACAGGAAAAGGCGCTGGAGGAATTGGGAATACCGCTTCCGAACCCGGATAAGCCGAAGGGAAAACACAATAACCGCAAGCAGACCTTTGATGCAGTCTGCCGGGAACTGCTGTTTGACATTGCGGAGAAACACGGCCTGCACTTTGACCGGGAACCGTCCTATGGCGGTCGGGCTTATCTGGAAAAGCAGGACTACATTCTGATGAAGCAGAAGGAGCAGTTTGCAGCGCAGGAACAAAAGCTGGAGGAACTGACGCTGAAAATCGAGGATGTGGAAACGCTGATTGACGAGGTTTCGGATGTGGCCTATGACAAGGCGGTGGAGGTTGTGACTGATACCGTCCGGCAGGAAACGCACAAAGAGGACATCCGGCTGGTGGAAGAAACGAAGAAGTGGATTCTCTCGCCGGAACGGAAAGCCCCGCAGAAAGAGCGTGAATATGCTGCCGCCCGTTTGGATGGCGTGATAACAAAAATCAAAAACGCCATGCAGTCTGCCCTGACGAAAATCCAGAAGAAGCTGATGCAACCGGAGGTCAAGAAAGCCGGTAAGGAGCAGATTCAGAAAAAGGCGAAAGAATCTATTATAGCGTTCCTGCACCAGTCCAAACAGGATAGCGCTCAGCGGGAAACAAGCCGGAAAAAGCAACAACAGAAAAAACAGAATATGGAACTTTAAGGCATCTGATTTTGAAACGAAATTGGATGCCTTTTGTTATGTCTGGAGGTGGAAAAAATTGAATGTATTTGAAGCGGTTAAGCAGTCTGTCACGACAAGACAGGCGGCGGAATTTTACGGAATTCGGGTAGGCAGAAACGGGATGTGCGTCTGCCCCTTCCATGATGATAAGAACCCCAGCATGAAGGTTGACCGGCGCTTTCACTGCTTCGGCTGTCAGGCGGATGGGGATGTGATTGATTTTACTGCCCGACTGTTTGACCTGAACAGCAGGGAAGCGGCTTTGAAGCTGGCGGCGGATTTCTCAATTCCTTTTGATAGCAAAGGCCATGACCCGCCCAAACGGAAACCGGTCAAACCGAAAATCAGCGAGGAACTGCGATACCGGCAGGCGGAGCAGCATTGTTTCCGGGTGCTGTCCGATTATCACCATTTGTTGGAACAGTGGAAAACAGAATATGCGCCCAAACAGCCGGAGGATGATTGGCATCCGCTGTTTGTGGAAGCCCTGCAACGGTTATCCCATATCGAATATCTGCTGGATGTGCTGCTCTCCCCGGATTTGGAGGAACGGGCTGCGCTGGTAGCGGATTATGGAAAAGAGGTGAGAAAAATTGAACAGCGAATTTCAGAGTTTACCGCCAGCCACCCGGCAGGCCGTGATGAGAACTGCCGACAGCTTGTTGCCGGAGCAGAGCGTTGAGGATGTTCGGGAAAGCCTTACCACAACGGAAAAAGGCCAGACCGCTAACACCATTCAAAACTGCCAGACGGTGTTTCGCCATGACCCGCTTCTGCGGGATGCTATCCGGCTGAACCTGCTGACTGACCGGGTGGATATTGTCAAAGATTTGGGCTGGCGCAGAACTACCAGCGCCCTGACGGATACCGATGTGAAGTATCTGCTTCTTTACTTTGAGCAGAACTACGGCCTGACCAGCGAGAAGAAAATGCTGGCGGCGCTTGCCATCGTGGCGAATGACAACTGCTACCACCCCATACAGGATTGCCTGACCGCTCTGGTGTGGGACGGACAGCCCCGCACCCGCTCCTGCTTGCATCATTTTCTGGGTGCAGATGTCAGCGATTATGTGGAAGAAATGCTGAAACACTTTCTTCTGGGAGCCATCCGGCGTGTATTTTCTCCCGGCTCCAAGTATGAGGAAATGCTCTGTCTGGTGGGCGGTCAGGGAGCCGGAAAGTCCACTTTCTTCCGTCTGCTTGCCATTCAGGACGAGTGGTTCTCTGATGATCTCAAAAAGTTGGATGATGATAAGGTGTTTGCCAAGCTGCAAGGGCATTGGATTATTGAGATGTCGGAAATGCTGGCTACCAGCAACGCCAAGAGCATTGAAGAAATTCGTTCCTTCATCAGCCGCCAGAAGGAGACCTACCGCACGCCCTATGAAGCCCAGCCCAAAGACCGGCTGCGGCAGTGCGTATTCGGCGGCACTTCCAACACGCTGGACTTCTTACCGCTGGACAGAGCCGGAAACCGCCGGTTCCTGCCCATCATGGTGTACCCGGAGAATGCGGAGGTTCACATTCTGGAGGATGAAGCCGCTTCCAGAGCCTATCTTTTGCAGGTCTGGGCAGAAGCCATGACCCTTTACCGCAGCGGCAAGTATTCCATGAAGTTCAGCAAGGAGATTCAGAAACAGCTGGTGGAGGTACAGAAGGACTTTATGCCGGAGGATACCGAAGCCGGGATGATTGCCGGGTTTCTTGAGAACTACACCGGAAATATGGTCTGCTCCAAGCAGCTTTTCAAGGAAGCGCTGGGACACACCTTTGAGGAACCCAAGCGCTGGCAGCTGCACAACATCAACGAGATCATGAACACGGTGGTGACAGGCTGGAAGCCCTTCTCCAATCCGAGGATGTTCGCCGGATATGGCAGGCAGAAAGGCTGGGAGCGTGATGTTTCCGGCAACGAACTGCCCGGCAACGAAAGCGGATTTGTGGAGTTGAGCGAGGAAGAAATGCGGCAGCTGGAACTTCCGGCGGAGTGGATTGCCTGAAAAATACCCATTGTTGCCGGGTTGATTGCCGGTTGGTTGCCGACTTCGTTGCCGGAAGAATCCCCATTCTGACAGGCTTTTTCCCTTATCGGCAACGAAAGCAACGAGATTTTATAAGAAAATTTGAAACGTAAGAATGACAGGCCAGACATTGCGGCGCAGGTTTTTCGAGGTTCGTTGCCGGACTTCGTTGCTGTCCTCTTTGTCCGGCTCTTTTTATCTATGGAGGTAGCCTATGGAGAAAACCAAAAATCAGAAGAAAAAAGTACAGTTTATCGTGGTGCGGGAATTTGCCGGTCAGCAGACCATGCAGGAAGCCTTTGAACAGCTGATTGAGCGGCAGACCTGCGAGTATTTTGAAGAATGGATGGAACAGCGGGAAAACGTGCAAAAGGCAGCTTAACTGCTTGAATCAAAGGCAGGGACATGGTATTATATTAGTATCGTGTCCCTGTTCGTAGAAGGAGAATACTATGAACAGGAAAAATCAATCTATCCCCAAAGTAACTGCCCTCTATTGCAGGCTTTCCCTTGAAGATGGCGGCGACAATGAGAGTATGAGCATCAGCAATCAGAAACTCATGCTCAAGGAGTTCGCTGAGAAAAACGGGATGTTCCAGTACGAATATTATGTGGACGATGGTTACACAGGCCGCAATTTTAACCGTCCTTCTTTTCAGCGGATGATCGCTGACATTGAAGCCGGAAAAATCGGCTGTGTCATTACCAAAGACCTGTCCCGTCTGGGAAGAAACTACATTGAAGCTGGCAGTTATATCGAAATCTTTTTCCCCAAGCACAACGTAAGGTATATCGCAATCACAGACGGTGTGGACAGCCTGACCCGTCAGGAAATAGATATTACTCCGTTCAAGAACATCCTGAACGATATGTACAGCCGGGATATTTCCAAGAAAGTGCTGGCTGGACGTATGACCCGCTCCCGGCAGGGTAAGTTCTGCGGCGGTCAACCTCCCATCGGCCTGATGCGTGACCCGGAGGACAAAGGGCATTTAGTCATTGACCCGGAAACAGCGCCGGTAATCCGAAAGATTTATGATATGGCACTGGATGGCTGGGGCTGTATGCGGATTGCCAAGCAGCTGATGGAGGATAAAGTCCCCATTACACGGATTAAAGGCAATACCGACTGTGATGTCAATTATTATTCATGGGGCAGCGCAAGAATCAATCGTATTCTGCGGAACCCTTTTTACAAGGGCGCACATCTGGTCTGCCGGACGCACCAGAAAGGGATTCGCTCCGGTACGGTTAATTTTATTCCCCGTGAGGATTGGGAGATTATTGAGAATTGCCATGAAGCCATTGTTTCCCCGGAAGAATGGGAACAGGTACAGGAAATCATTGACCGCAGGCCGCCCATTATGAAAGGAAACGCCTGCCCGTTTTACAACCTGTTTCACGGGCTTATCTACTGTGCCACCTGCGGGAAATCCATGCAGGCACGTTATGAAAAGGTCGGCAGAACCGGCAAAAACCGCTTTACCGGCGAACAGCGGGAGCCGATTGACAAGACGTACTATATCTGCCAGACCTACAACCGACTGGGCAAGAACGCCTGTACCAGCCACAAAATCGAAGCAAGGGATTTGTACAACCTTGTTTTGAACGACATTCAGGATTTGGCAGCGCAGGCTCTCAAAGATGCGGATTCCTTTTACCAGCGGTTAAGCAGCCGGATGGAACGCCGGTATATGGTGGATGTTGCACAGACACAAAAAGAGCGTGACCGGCTGGAAGTCAGAAATCAGGAAATTGATGGGATGTTCCTGAGCCTTTACACAGATAAGGCGAAAGGCATCCTGACTGAACAGCGGTTTATGAAGCTGACTGCCGCTCTGGAGCAGGAACAGGAATCGAACCAGAAGCGCCTGCAAGACCTGACGCTGATGATGCGCCGGTCTGACGAGCAGGAAAGCGATGTGCGGATGTTCATTCAGGAAATCCGGCAGTACGCCACCATTCAGGAATTGGACGAAAGCATTTTGAACCGGCTTATCAGCCGGATTCTGGTGGGCGAGGTCAAAAAGATTGACGGTCAGAAAATTCAGGAAGTCAAAATCGTCTATAACTTTGTCGGGGAAATCCCGGCAGCAACCGAATAACTGCATGATAGCCCTTCTCCTTCACGGAGAGGGGCTATTTTTTTGCTCTTTTTTGAATTCATCACTTGACAATATGGCAAAGATCTTATGAGCATTGATGAGCTGGCGGTCATGGACGGAAGCAAATGTATAGTGCAGGTCCGTGGTGTAAGACCATTTTTGTCAGATAAATATGATCTGACTCAGCATCCGAATTATCC
>Ga0256406_1003589_pt1 | contig 19046 bp, 16 predicted proteins | sample RumenRJG_03DNA_FD_185986 | JGI IMG/M metagenome (GOLD analysis project Ga0256406, IMG submission 185986) | Bovine rumen microbial communities from Lethbridge, Alberta, Canada - RJG_03 | ecosystem: Host-associated > Mammals > Digestive system > Stomach > Rumen | place: Canada: Alberta | collected...
GTGGTGTTGGAAGCCGTATAGGTGGTGCCCTGCCAGGTGTAGGTGTCGCAGACGTCGGCAGTCTCGGTGCCGGTGGTGCTGTGGCGGACGGTGAGGGCGAGCGTCACGGTGCTGTCGCAGCCGGCGGCGTTGGTGAGGGTTACCTGGTCAGTGGTGTTGGAGGAGGTGTAGGTGGTGCCCTGCCAGGTGTAGGTGTCGCAGACGTCGGCGATCTCGGTGCCGGTGGTGCTGTGGCGGATGGTGAGGTCGAGGGTAGTGATGGTGACGTGGAAGGCGTCGACGACGACGGTGTCGGCATAGGAGCCGGAGGCGGTGCGCTCGATGCCGCCGAAGAGGTAGGTGCCGTCGCACTGGCTGTGGACGAGGGAGAAGCGGAGGGTGTCGATGGTCTCGTCGAAGTCGTAGTGGGTGTAGGTGGTGACGAGGCTGTCCGGGCAGTGGCCGGTGTTGCCTCTCCTAGGTAGGGTGACGGTGTTGGTGTCGTCGCGGTCGAGGCCCTTGGCTGTGGAGCGGACGGTGTCATATACATGTGTATGCGGGCGCGCGAGGACGGTCAGGTGAAGCTGGCCGCCACGCATCAGGCAGCCGCGGGGGGAGTAGACGCGGTGGTCGAGGTTGTGAGTGCCGGGGGTGGTGACGGTCTCGCCATCCCATGTGTAGGGCAAGGCGGTCTCGCAAATCCATACATCGAGTATGCTGGAGGCCATCGTCCCCTCCACCTCGAGGTGGAGCAGGGTGATGCTGTCGTAGGTGAGGAAGTGGACGGTGTCGGAGAGTTCGTGGCTGGCGGCTGACGTATAGAACGCAAACCGGCCGCCGAAGGTGTAGTTGCCGCCTGCGCAGATGGTGTCGTAGAGGTGGACGATGACGGGGGGGCAGCCGCGCTCGGCGAAGAGGGTGGCGGAGGCGTCCCAGTTTTCGTTGACGGGGGCGGCATCGAGCGCGGCGCGGTAGGCGGCGGAGGTGCCGCAGGGGGTGATGATGCTGTCGATCTGGGTGTTCTTGAACACACTCGCGGCGAAGGAGGGCACCGTGGCGCCGCGGAACTCGACCGAATGGATGGGAATACCATTGGGACGGGAAAATGCGGACGCCCCCACCGTCTGCAGCGAGGTGCCCAGCGAGATGCGCCCAGGGATTGGATCGATGGGGACAGTGGTAGTTTCGGCAAAAGCTTGCTCACCAATACTCGTGCAGCTGTCGCCCACCCAGAGATACGGGCATGATTCAATGCGATAAAATGCTTTATAACCAATCGTGCGCACGTTGGGCAGCACGATGGGCTGCGATATGACCTTGGGGAAGAAGGCTTGGCGGCCGATGACCTCGGCCCAGATGGTGTCGCTGGCCAGCTTCAGGCGGGAAGAGAACGAATTCGTGTTAAAGGCATAATCGTCGATGATGCGGAGCGAGCGCGGGAGGGAGACGCGGAGTTCCCGGGTGGTCATGATAAAAATGGCTTCCGGTCCCACCTCGGCGATACCCTCGGGGAGGGTCAGCGCGGTGATTGCGTCGCAGCGGTAAAAGGCATTGCGTGCGATGCGGAATACGGAGTAGGTGTGGCCGTCGTGGGTGACGGTGGCGGGGATGGCGAGGGAGTCGGTGGGGGGGGTGTAGTATGCCCAGCCGCTACCGTTGGGCGCCACCACCTCGACGCTGTCGGTGCCGGTGATGTGGTAGTAGAGGCGCTGGCCGGTGGGGGCGTCGGCGTAGAAGTGCCACTGGACAGCTTGGAGGTGCACCCTGGTGATGAGGTTCTGGGTGTAGTAGAGCGAAGAGTCTCTGACGGACCAGGTGCCGTCGTAGGGGCGGTTGTTGATCCAGCGGACCTCGCCCGGGTGGATGGTGTCGTAGCGGTCGACTTCGGTGGGGATGGAGGTGCCCCATTCGTGGAGGGTGGCGTTGGTGAAGGCGGTCCCGAAGGCGCTCTGGTAGGCGGCGGACTGGCCGGCAGGGACGTAGATGTGCTGCACAGCACCGGCCGTATACCCATTCGTAAAGGCATTAAAGTATCCACTTGTTGTCACGGGGGGCGTGGCGGAACGGAAGACCAGGACGGAGCCGGAGCCAAAGCGATCGGACCTTTTAACTGCGCCATTGTCCATAAAGTTCAGACCGGCCGGGAAAATGATGGTGTCGAAGTCGTTGTTGTTGAGTCCGTTCCACTCGATGCGGGTGATGCTATTGGGGAGTATCAGGGTGCCACGGCCGAGGAAACTGCGTATACCATTACCGCCGATGGCGGTAACCTGGTAGGTGTGGGTGCCGTCGCTGACGGTGTAGGGGATGATGAGGCTGTCGGTCTCTCTGCCACCTATCGAGTTGTTGCCGGCCAGCTGGCAGGTGGTGGGCGAGGTGACCTCGAAGCGGAGGGACTGGCCGCTGGGGACGGTGGCGTGGAAGGAGGGGAGCTGGGCGGCGGCGCCGAACTGGAGTGCCAGAGCCACGCTCATGGCGAACAAACGGAGTAGGGTACGTTTCATGTTGTTTTGTGTTTTGTGTGAATATTGATGATTGATTAAACGGTCGACAAAAAAGCGGCGTGCCGACATAGGCACGTCGCAACAGGGTACGAGGAAAGAGGGGCAGCACCGCGCTGCAAGCAGGCGGCCGTCGGCATGGGCGGCGGTGGCAAATCCTTTAACCTCAGCACATTATATAATATCTATCAATAGCAATACGGATGCAAAGATAAGAAAAATATTTTAATTGAAAATTGAAAATTGAGAATTGAAAATTGGGGACGGTAGGGGGATGGTAGGGGTTCTCTAGGGTAATACAAAGGCCTTTTCGCATTATTACCCATTATTACCCATCGAGCGCAGCCAGCGGATTTCGTCCGCCCAGCGCGTGGGGTCAGGGGTCTCGAGGATGAGGGGCATGTTGTCGAAGCGCGGGTCGCGCATCAGGCGTGCGAAGAAGTCTTTGCCGAGGGCGCCTTCGCCCAGCACTTCGTGGCGGTCCACATGGCTGCCGCACGCTTTCTTGCTGTCGTTGAGGTGGAGTGCGCGCAGGTAGCGGAAGCCGACGACGCGCTCGAATTCTTCCATGGTGAACTGGTAGCCCATCTCGGTCGTGAGGTCGTAGCCGGCGGCGAGGGTGTGGCATGTGTCAATGCAGACGCCTATCCTTGTTTTGTCGTCTATTCCCTGGATGATGCGTGCGATATGCTCGAAGCGCCACCCGAGGTTGGTGCCCTGGCCTGCGGTGTTTTCGATGACGGCGGTGACGCCCGCGGTCTTGCTCAGCGCGAGGTTGACTTCGGCGGCTATCTGGTCGAGGCATTCTTCTTCGCTGATGCGTTTCAGGTGGCTGCCGGGGTGGAAGTTGAGCATGGTGAGCCCCAGCTGCTGGGCACGCTGCATCTCGTCGAGGAAGGCGGCGCGGCTTTTGAGGAGGGTTTCCTCGTCGGGCGAGCCGAGGTTGATGAGGTAGCTGTCGTGCGGCAGCACCATGTCGGGGCGGAAGCCACGGTCGAGCAGCAGGGCTTTGAAGCCGTCGACCTCCAGCTGCTGCAGGGGTTTGCTCACCCAGCTGCGCTGGCTGCGGGTGAAGAGGGCAAAGGCGTTGGCGCCGATGGCCTCGGCGTTCAGTATGGCGTTGCCGACCCCGCCGCTTGCACTCACATGGGCTCCGATGTATTTCGTCATAGGCTCCTCCCCTCCCCTTCTCCGTTGATTTGCAAAAGCGAGTGAACGGGGGCCACGGTTTCGAGCCACTTGCGACCGCCGAGGGCCGGGAGCTCGACGAGGAAGATGAACTCTTTGATGCGCAGCTTGCGTCCGTCGACGGTCTGCTGCTGCAGGGAGCGGACGATGCCGCGGGTGGTGCCGCCGGTGGCGAGGAGGTCGTCGAAGAGGGTGATGTCGATAAAGTCGCCGCTGGGGACGCAGGCGGCGAAGTCGGAGAGGCGGTAGAAGATTTCGTCGCTGCCGTATTCCTTCTCGATTTCGACGCGCACGAGGTCGCCTTCGGCATGGGGCAGTTTGCCTTTTTTGCGGAAGGGGACGAGGGTCTGGACGCGGTCGCTGACCGAGAGGAGGGGTGCGCCGAAAAGGAAGCCGCGGGCTTCGACGGTGGCGAGGTTGGGGGCGGTGGTCCAGGCGTCGATTTGGCGTATGGCCTGGTTGAAGGCGGCTTTGTCGTGCAGGAAGGGGAGCACGTCGATGAAGTCGATGCCGGGCACCGGGAAATCGGGGTAATGCTTGATGACGGCTTCTAACATAGGGAATTGAAAATTGAGAATTGAAAATTGAAAATTGGGAATTCAAAATTGAACTACTGTTCGCCGATGCCCATCAGGAGGCGGATTTTGGTGGGGATGTCGGTGTTTTGCTGGATGCCGGAGAAGTTGAAGGCGCCTGGGCCGAGGGCGAAGACGGGGACCATGCAGCCGGTGTGGTTGTCCCAGAGGAAGCGGACGTCGTTGGTGCCGGCCTCGATGTTGCCGTCGGGGAGGGTGAGGCCGCCGGTCTCGTGGTCGGCGGTGACGACGACGAGGGTGTTGCCGTCGCGCTGGGCGAAGTCGATGACGGCGTGGAGCATCTGCTCGAAGTCGGCGAGTTCGGCGCGGAGGTAGGCGGAGTCGTTGTTGTGGCAGGCCCAGTCGATCTGCGAGCCCTCGATCATCAGTGCAAAGCCCTTGGGGTTGCGGCTGAGGAGGGCGATGGCCTTTTTGGCGGCCTGGGTGAGCATGTCGCCGCGGGCGGGCTCGGTGAGGGGGTCGTCGTCGTAGAGGAGACCGACCACCTTGTCGCCGGCGAAGCGGTTGAGGCTGTCGAGGGTGTGGACGACGGTGTAGCCGCGGCGGGCCAGGGTGTCGAGCGGTGCGAGGCCGTCCTTGCGGTTCTCCGGCTGGAAGTATTTGCGGCCGCCGCCGACCATGATGCTGTGGTTGCACTGGGCGAGCTGGAGGCTGAGGGTGTCGAACATTTTGCGGTAGGGCACGTGGCCGTAGGTGGAGGCTGGGGTGGCGTCGAGGACGGTGGAGGTGACGACGAAGCCGGTGGACATGCCTGCGGCGACGGCGTCGTCGAAGATGGTGGCGTAGCGGGCGGAGTCGGGGCCCCAGTTGACGTGGTAGTTGTCCACCTTGCGGCCGGTGGTGAGTGCGGTGCCGCCGGCGGAGGAGTCGGTGCGGTACTTATTGCGCGAGTAGGTGCGGGAGAAGCCGCTGTAGGGGAAGCGGAGGAAGGCGGAGTTGTCGCCGCGCTCGGCCACGACGGAGGCGTAGACCTGCGGCACTCCCATGCCGTCGCCGATGATGAGGATGACGTTGAGGGGCACGGGGTCGTCGGCGGGGGCGGCCTCTTCCTGGGCGCCCGCACGGTTGGCCAGCTCGTTGACATCGAGCGCCAGGGCCGTCATGGTCAGGCACGAGGAGAAGAGCAGCGAGGCCGGTAGGAGCATGGACAGAAGTATTTTGTTGATATTCATACTATAACGTTTTTTAAATAATCTATTCTTCGATGAGTTCGTACAATTGGAATTCGGAGGTGGGGAGGTCGACCAGCCGGTAGGAAGCATCCGAGAGGTGGGCAAAGCGGCCGAGGCCGGCGGACGAGGTGGTGACGAGGTGAGGATGCACGTTGAGGCTGTCGAGAGATACCCGGCGGTCGATGAAATAATAGCCGGAAAGGGTGAGCACGAAGTGGCTGTCGAACATCTGCTGCGGAGCTGTGACGACTTCGCCACGCGCAAGGTGTGGCGTGATGAGGTCCATATCCTCTTGGATAGTTACATTGCGCCCCGGGCGTCCGGCAAAAATGGCGTTGAGAACCACCGCCGCCACAACGGCCACCAGGGCTGCGAGGGAGGCGACGGCCGGAGCGTTAGGACGTTTGAGCGCACGAGTGGCAAAGGGTTCAAGCAAGATGGCGGCAGCGAGGGCGAAGAAGGGGAATGCCGTCAGGAGGAAATAATCGCTCTGCTTGGCACTGACCATCAGCGGGAGCACACCGCACAGCGCAAGCATAAACATGGCAGAAGCCTTGCGCCTATGACGGATCAATGGCAACCAATCAGTGCGCTTCCTGAGCACGGCAATGACCGCGGCCAGCACAACGATGCCCCACACGATGCCGGTGTGGAGGAAAAAGTGGCCTACGATGGCAAAACGGCTTGTGGCGCTGCTGCCCATCGCCTGGCCCAAAATCTGAATGGAGAGGTAGTGCTGGAAGAAGTCCCACGCGGCAGGCGAACAGAGTGCCAGCAGCAAACAGGGGACCAGGAAGCCGGCGAACACCGCGGCGGTCAGGGCAAGCATGCGACCAAAGCCATGTTCGCGCAAGCGCGCGACCCAAAGCACGGCCGGAAACGCCAAGGGGAAGAGACCCGTGAACTCCTTGGTAAGAAAGGACAGGAAGAGGAACAGACCCGCCAGAAGATGCCACAACCACAGACGCCTACCCTCTCGCAAAAGGCAAAGGACAGAGGCGAGGATAAATAGCAACATGGTGGGTTCGAGCATGTTGTAGAATGCATAATGGGTCACCGGAGGAATGAGAGTCCACAAGAGCAAGGGCAACCATCCCGTGCTGAAACCGAAACCCAAGCGGTTCCAAAGTCGAACCATGAGCAGCGCGGTCAGCAGCATGACGAGGATGGAATAGCCTTTGACCGCCACATCACCACTGCCCACCAGGCGCACCCAGAGCGAGAGTAGGTACATCATGAGCGGCGGGTGGGCATAGAAGGTCTCGCCGGTGGTCTGGGTGTAGTAGGGTTGGTCGGACTGCGCCACACCCCGCACAGGAGGCGGATTGCCATTCACCGTGGCAGTGAACCGGGGCTGCCAGAAGGGGACATCGTCCTCGGCGTAGTTGATGGCGATAGAGGTGTAGACCAGTCCGTCGGCGAACATACCCCGCGTAAGCATCTCCTTGCACGCCAAGGAGGCGAAGAGTGCCAGCGCAAGGAGGTAGAGGCTGGCGGTCGGCAGTTTGCGGGATAGGCTGTTCATGCAGGCACTGGTATGATGGCGTAATGATGATATGCTCGATATCGAGGGTGCAAAGGTACAACTTTTTTTGCATACGGCGGCGATAAAATTCACACCGACTGAAAATCAGCGGGAAACGAGGGCATCGGTGGGCGGCACACGACGGGGACGGGCAAAAAAGGCACCTTGAGGTCAGAGCAGATTTGCCAAATCACCCTAGAAGACAGATGGCAACCCACCGCCGACTCGACCCACCTGCCCCACGGCTGCGGATTGGTATAAGCCTTTTCGAAAGTCATGCCGTCGTTCATCACGGTCAGCAGGGCATTGTTATACACCTGCAATTTGGGAATAGACTTGTACTTTCGCGATATGCCAACTGAATATTTTTGCAACCCTGTGAGCAGCTTGCTTTCGCCAAGCACCTCCATGTATCATCTAAAAATCTTCAATTCTACAACAAAAAATCTTCAATTCTTCCGAGAAAAATCTCCGATTCTTATTGCAACAACCATATATATACCACAACCCAAATACAACAACCTCTCGATAATCCTTCGGCGATGTCTCGGCGGTGGTGGCTCTTCGGTCCTTCTTGGTGGGTTGTCGGCCAAGCCGATGGCATACCAATATGTGGTTTCTTTTGTTTTTCGGTTTAGGGCATGAAAGAGCATATCATCAACATAGGGAAAAAGATACTGTTGTTTTCCCAAAGTGCCTGACAGCATGCATCAATGAATCTACTCCTTTTGCTCCCCTATTGCTCCCACCTTGCTCCCCTTTTCCCGCCCTCTACTGTTCCTATACTGTTCCTCTATTGTTCTTATACTTTTCCTCTACTATTCCTTTGGAGGTGACGGCACTTCGGCCCATCTTCGTTGGTCTATATGTTTTTTATTATTTTTTGAATAAAAAGGACGGCATATATATGCCGTCCTTTCCCATTTGGAGACCTCTAGATTGAATTATAAATTCAGACACTTCAATGCCGAATCTTTAATTTCATAGACCGCTTTAATTCTGCCATATCTGTCAAGATGCTGATCCTTATCTTTAACTATTAAAAAAGAGAAATTAGTTTTTCCATATTTATAAATAAAAACAATCATTGTATGTTCATCATTTTCCAATATGGTTGCATTTTCATCAGATGGTTGATAGGTATTTCCTGCATTTGTTTTAACATTTTGCTTTGCAAAATGTCCTCTTAATGTTTCATTCTTACTAATAATAAAGGATGTTACATCATTAATTTGTTCGCATTTTTTTATTTTCCCATTCGTGTTTATTATTGTATACATTCCATAGATAGAACCTAAATGCTTTTCCATGAATCCTTCCCAGAATCTGTCAAATTTCTCATTTGCTGCTTTTTCCTTCCATTTTCTTTCGTTCTGGGCGTTTTCAGCCTGACGAATACTATCTTTTACAAACAATTCTCTTTCCTTACGCTTTTGCTCCTGTATTTCTTTGATTTTCTTTTCCGAGTATACATATGCCCATCCAACAACTTGTGTTTCGATCACTTTTGATAGTTTCATCAATGACAGTGGAACAGCCAAAGAAACTGCATAATCACCCATAGAATATCTTCCCAAATGCGAATTATAATCAATGCTTTTATCATCCTTTGTCTTGATGGCAACTTGACCATTATAGATAATATAAATATCATTGCCAGAAACTGAATCTTTTATTTCTTGCATATTAGGGACTTTTTTTAGTCCATCAAATGCACAATAACATAGCGTGCGTTCTCCCGTAGAATTATCCATTTCATCAATGGCCACCAACACACCGTTATGGAAATATCTTCTTTGTACTTTTTCTATACCACCCTTGTCAGACACAGTCCATATTCCTGTTGGCATGCCATCACTTCCTATTTCGCCAGTCATTTCACATTCATTTGCCAATGAATTATCTTTAACTGAACCAAATGAAAGTGTCATTGTTTTTTTAAAAGATACTTTACCCTGAATTCTACCATTTACTATCTTACCAGAATATTGTGTTTCATATATTCCACCATCAGATGTACCTATTAGTAAATAATCTCCAGACAAAGAATCATTCTTATAGTTAATGGTAAAACCTCCACAATGTTGGTTATATGCAATTCCCATATGTGGTTTTACCATCTCACCATTTTTATTGATTGCTCGTATAGTCCACCTTCCATCTTTTTTACCATGTGAATAACGTCCATCTATTAAAATATCCGGATAACCTATTTTTATTGATAAAAAATTAAAAGAGTCATGCTTAATTCTGTCACCATCAGGGTTCTCATAATACTGGTATGAGCCCTGACAATGAATATCATTCGAACTAACGTCATACAATTCCCCTAAAACTTTCAATTCTGATGGGAGATTCATTGCACCTTCATAGGTTTTAATTTGCTGCGCCTGAGCAACACTGGCAACCATTATAGCAAAAATAAATGTGTATTTTTTCATTTTACGTGTTTTATTTTATTATTCTACTAACTATTGTTTCTACAGCTTTTTGTTTTACCTCACCCATTTTGGCGGGATCCTCAGAATACTCAATCCTAATCTCATTTTCCGGAATAATTAGATTAGCGAATCTTTCTGTCAACATACGGTATGAGGAGCCTACACGATCGTAAGCACGAGCACACACAACCACAAAATCTGGACGATAATCGTCTATTAGGTCCTGCATAAGTTCAAACAAACGGTCATCATCATCACCTTCTGAAATAATCACAACGCGTTTCTTCCCTAAATCAATTACCGATTGGAAATCCACAACATTTTTCCCGACAGACAGATATCCTCCATTTGTTCGAACCATTCTTACTTTTGTGCATCTTCCAACAAGTTCATTGTGAACTAGTGTAGCCGTAGTTGTTTTGCCATCATTTTGGCGTCCTCGGATAATGATTAATTCCATATAAATGAATTTATTTTTCCGCCTACTCTACAATGCAGTTTTCGGCTTCCCTGCTTATCGTTTTTTTTTTGAGCAGGAAGCTGTTGTTGTGGAAATAAGGGGCATGAAGAAAGGCGTGATTCTTTCGTCAAAACTGCCTTATTATTACGCTGGGCGTCCGGAATTGCCCTGAAAGTTAATAAGTGCTACGAAAATTCACGCCCCTGACGTGAACTATCCGCAATCTTATTTCCACTTTCATTTAAGTTTTCCGGACTTAGAGCGTAAGGAAACAAGAGCGTTCAGCTCAATATATGTCTATGTTTATATGTTCAGTTTTATGTCATTGATTTTTAAGACTTACATTAACTCAATCTATTTCCTAACCCTTTTTACTGTATGCTTTATCTTACCTATAAAGAAGTTTATTTCAAGAGACGACTCGGTTTCAGAAGTCTGCAAGTCTGGCATTACAATATCAGAAAGTACCTCGCCAAAATGATTGATTTTCTCTGACTGTAAGTGTTTGTCCTTCTCTTTGTGAAGTTCAACGAGTTCACGTTTCAATCCTCGCACTTTTGCAAAGGTTTCTATGATGGCAAAAGTCACCGCTGTTGCGCGTTCGCTTTTCAGTATTGTCGCCATCATATAAAGTCCCTTCTCTGTGAAGACTTTTGTTCCACGGCGATTATTGTCTGATACTTTTGATATCAAAATTTTTGATTTCAGTTCTTGCACCTCACCCTTTGTCAGTTCAAACATATAATCCAGGGGAAACTTGTCAGGGTTGTTCTTCACTGCCTGATTAACAATACGAGTTTCCACACCATACAATTCAGCAACATCAGCATCGGCGATGACATTCTGTCCACGAATCAGAGCAATTTTCTCTACCACATCTGACTCTTGGATTAAAGCCACTCCCATATCTTCTTTTATCGACAAACTTGCATTGCTCATAGCCTATCTATTTAATTTTTGCCCAGCTGTCCTTCAGCGTGCAGGTGCGGTTGAAGACGGGGTGGTCGGGGGTGGAGTCGGGGTCGGTGCAGAAGTAGCCCATGCGCTCGAACTGGTAGCGGGCGATGCCGTCCTGGAATTGAGTGAGGAGTGAGGAGTGAGGAGTGAGGAGTGCCGGCTCGCATTTGGCGGTGACCACCTTGAGGCTGTCGGGGTTGAGGTTGTCGAGGAAGGTGTGGCCTTCGGGGACGTCGTCGGGGGCCTCGACGGCGAAGAGGCGGTCGAAGAGGCGCACCTCGGCGTCGATGGCGTGGGGTGCGGAGACCCAGTGGATGGTGCCTTTGACCTTGCGGCCGTCGGGGGCGTCGCCGCCGCGGGTGGCGGGGTCGTAGGTGCAGTGGATGCAGGTGATGCGGCCGTCGGCGTCTTTCTCGACGCTGTGGGCGGTGACGAAGTAGGCGTAGCGCAGGCGCACCTCCTGGCCGATGGCCATGCGGAAGTATTTCTTGGGGGCTTCCTCCATGAAGTCCTCGCGCTCGATCCAGAGCTCGCGGCTGAAGGGCACCTCGCGGGTGCCGTCTTCGGGGCGCTCGGGGTTGTTGACGGCGGTGAGCATCTCGGTCTGCCCTTCGGGATAGTTGTCTATGACGACCTTGACGGGGTCGAGGACGGCCATGCGGCGCTGGGCATCGCGGTTGAGGTGCTCGCGGAGGGAGAACTCGAGGAGGCCGTAGTCGATGATGTTGTCGCGCTTGGCGACGCCGATGCGGTCGCAGAAGGCGCGGATGCTCTCGGGGGTGTAGCCGCGGCGGCGGAAGCCGCAGATGGTGGGCATGCGGGGGTCGTCCCAGCCGCTGACGTGGCCTTCCTTGACCAGCTGCAGCAGCTTGCGCTTGGACATGACGGTGTAGTTGATATTGAGGCGGGCGAACTCGTACTGGTGGGAGGGCCAGATGCCGAGCTGCTCGATGAACCAGTCGTAGAGCGGGCGGTGGATGTCGAACTCCAACGTGCAGATGCTGTGGGTGATATGCTCGATGGAGTCGGACTGGCCGTGGGCGTAGTCGTACATGGGGTAGATGCACCAGCGGTCGCCCGTGCGGTGGTGGTGGGCATGGAGGATGCGGTACATGATGGGGTCGCGGAACATCATGTTGGGGTGGGCCATGTCGATTTTGGCGCGGAGCACCTTGGAGCCGTCGGGGAACTCGCCGTCGCGCATGCGGCGGAAGAGGTCGAGGTTCTCCTCGGGGGTGCGGTTGCGGAAGGGGCTGTCGGTGCCGGGGGTGGTGACGGTGCCGCGGCCGGCGCGTATCTCGTCGAGCGACTGGTCGTCGACATAGGCCAAACCTTTCTGTATCAGCAGGCAGGCCCATTCGTAGAGCTGCTCGAAATAGTCGGAGGCGTAGTGGATTTCGGCCCAGTCGAAACCGAGCCAGCGGATGTCTTGCTGTATGGAGTCGACATACTCGGTGTCCTCCTTGACGGGGTTGGTGTCGTCGAAGCGGAGGTTGGTGCGGCCGCCATATTTCTTGGCGAGGCCGAAGTTGATGCAGATGCTCTTGGCGTGGCCGATGTGGAGGTAGCCGTTGGGCTCGGGCGGGAAGCGGGTCTGCACGGCGGTGCAGCGGCCTTCGGCGAGGTCGCGCTCGATGATTTCCTCCAGAAAGTTCAGCTGGCGTTCGGTGGTGTTTTCTTCCATAACAGGCTGATTGTATAAAAATTAGATACTATATATATGATGTTTTGAAACTACAAAGATACGACTTTTTTGCCAAACGACGGGAAAAATATTCAGAGATGGATGCAAAACGCTGATACAAAACGACTTGACATCTGCTCGGAAAAGTGGGAAAAAAGTGGAAAAAAAGTGGGAAAAAGCGCCAAAATTGCCCGGACACAACTGCCACATAATCAGCGAATAAAAGCGTTCCCCTTTTTCTCCTCTTTTTACCCTCTTCTTCCTCTCCTCGGCAACTGAGGGGGGAGCGTCAGGCGGACGAAGGGGGTTCGCCTGGCGGGATGAAAAAAAAATCTGCGGGATGAAAAAAAAGTGGTATCTTTGCAGCATGAAAAAGATCACATTAGCATTGGCATTGGCAGGCTCTATGATACTGAGTTCCTGCGACGTACTCAATCAATTGGCTAGTCAGGTGCAGAGCGTGGCCAACCTGGCGAACTGCGAATTCAACCTCAAAAACGTGTCGAATGTGAGCGTGGCGGGGGTGAATGTGAAGAACCTGACGCAGGGGAACCTGACGGCGACGGACATAGTGAAGCTGGTGGCTGCCTACCAGACGAAGAAGGTGCCGCTGAGCATGGATGTGAACGTGAACGTGAAGAACCCGACGACGACGCAGGCGGCCCTGACGGCGATGGACTGGATACTGGCCATCGACAACTCGGACGTGGCCAACGGCGTGAGCAACAAGGGTTTCACCGTCAAGCCGAGCACCACCACCACGGTGCCGCTGGGCGTCAATACCGACCTTGGCAACCTCTTTTCGAAGCAGGGTGTGGAGAGCCTGAAGAACTTCGCCTCGAGCTTCACCTCGGAGGGCGTCTCCTCGAAGGTGGGTCTGCGCATCCGCCCGCAGCTGACGGTCGGCACCACGCAGGTGCCCTTCCCCAACTATATCAAGCTGGAGAAGAAGACGGGCAAGAGTTGATGAAATGTTTCCGACATGGGATTATGGATTTTCCGGATCCAGTCGGTCAATTTTTATTCTCTCAAAGTCGTCGGGCTGGCATCCCCATAATTCGAGGTAATCACCGCAAACTATAAAACCATCACAATATGATATTTTGGTGGGCAATTTAAGGGTATCTATATCCACTTTAACCAAAGAGTCTTGGGTGTAGAAAGAGTTGCCGATATTCTTTTTGTCAATCACCCAAATTCTATAGCCTTGAATGTAGATCAATCCTTTGAACCCTTCTATGGGCATGCGTCTGTTGTGTGGACAAAAGCTTATCATCGTATCCTCTCCGGGGAATTCGGGTTCTCCCTTTATGAACGACATCGAATATACTGTGGCCGTATCGGGATTTCTCTCGTGTTTGATGAAATAGGAGAATGCCTGCTCAATGCATTTGGCCACTTTAGGGCGGGGAGCAAGGGACTCGGATTCTTTTTCCGTCTCAACGCCATTACGGCAGGAAAAAAGCACAAGAGACAAGGCCGCGTACAAAAACATTTTCTTCATATTCTGCTTCGTATTAAGTATTCTTCTCAATTTCATAAGGGGTGCTTGGTTTGGTGTGGGGTGTTCCTTTATTTCATCTGTTTTTTATGGTTTCAAAATCGGAAGGCTGTTGCCCTTTTGTTGCTGCAGATGCGGTTCATGCCCTCGAAACTATGTGCAGGTAGGTTCATGTTTTAGTTGTTTGTAGTGCAATTGTTTTGAATCATATATATACCATGACGTCACAAAAACCAAGGTTGCCCTGGCAATCTTGGTTTTGATTCAATCATTACTCTTTTCCTGAATAAACACTCCCCTCTAACACTCTCTCCATTCACATCAAAATCATATTTTATTTTTACAGAACTAACAGGTCTTGTACATGTCGCGTTAAAATAAAAGATGGCCCCCTTTCGTGTAGTGTCATAAATTATTGCGGATGCCGAATTACTCGATACTGATAGTTTCAATGAGTCAATTCCATATACCGTTCCATATGTGATTTCTAGAGGAATGGTGTCTCCTTTATCATCAAAAAAATAGAGTGAATGGATGTTGAGTGACACACACCTTTCTTCAATTAACGAAATAGATATGGTATAGTTAAACCGCGTGGATCCGCCGACTTTTTTCTTATCTCCCCACATACTCAAACTCCAGTCATGAGGAGGGAATGGTCTATCTATTTTCACAAAAGGTTCGTTTTGTTCGTTAAGATAAGGAAAATAGACGCCGGTGCATGACACACACGCCAAAGCGAAACTAATAACCGTTGTTACAATTATTCCTTTCATAAGGTATCTATATGCTTGAGTAACTCTATGGTTTCATTTGTTGCCACTTTTAATGCAGCTTTATGTCTAGATGGAGAGCCTATCTGACCGGCATTATATGGCATCCTGCCACTTACTGACACTTCAGAGTCCAAGTTTATCAATGTGTGAGACCCTTCTAATAGGAGTTCGGACCAGTAGTATCGTGCTCCGTAGTAGTGGAAGCCGGATTCGTGGTCTTTCTCTTTCCCGTTGAAAACAAAGGGGTAAAACCGCATGGTTTTCGTGCGGGTTCGCAAGTCTGTCTTATGTGCGGTTCGGTTCAATTCAATCGACCTCCCTCCTATGCCTGTCATAAGTATACCAATCCTTTGCGACAGATTTCATGTTGTATCGATTGGCCATATCATATTCCACAAAAATAGCGGAATCTATCTGAAACAATGTGACATTTGTGTCACAGTCCTTATTATAGAAATCCATTCGCGCATACCTAAAATGGCCATTAGTATCGGGAGCGTTGGCATAACAATCAAAATCGGAGTGGAGTGCGGCTGCCATTGATGTCAACTCTTTCCACAAAGAATATGCCACATGATACACACTGTCATATCGACCTTTCGGATATACTGTTAGAATAATTGTGTCATCACCATCCTTGTTAATTAACGCGACAATAGTGTCTTTTCCCCAATATGTTAGGAAATATTGGCCATTTCGAGTAGCGGAAGAATGCCATCCGCAATATTCTCTGTTGTCGAACAAACAGCCTTGATTGATGACGGCTTCCAACGATGGTACAGGCTTCTTTGTGGAGCAACTCAAAAACACCACAAAGAGGACAACTACGTGTAGGCAAAAGAATCCTTTTTTCATCTTGGACTGGTCATTTCAGAAAATCCAAATCTGATTTCTTTCCGTGGGCAGGGCAACACATACATGGATTATTGTTGTGGCAGGAAAAACAAACCAGGGTATTGCCGCTTTAGGAAATCAATGCATTCCTTGTTTGGATAGCATAATCGATTCCCAATCGTGTGAAATGTTCGACATATATACCCTTGTTTATTCACAGAAAAAGTCCATACGTCTGCATTCGTACTATATCCATTGCCACGAATAAAATCTATCACAATGCAAGGCTCGAAGTTCATGTCCACATTTCCTGTACCTCCCCAGTACGATTTAACAAACAGATCTATGCTGTCACGAGCCACTTCTGTCATAGAAAACGATTGCAGACTATCAAAAAGGGCATTTATGTAATTTTGTTCCGTTGAAAACACGAAGGAGGCATAGTGGCTCCTAACGTAATCCATATTGTACATTTGAGTTTTAATTACATCTACACGCTCTACATATGGGTTTGCAATATAAACCTTAACAGCAGAGAATGATTGAGCAAAACATAAATTAAAATTCAGAAACACAAATACAATCAATATCTTCTTCATAATATTATTTTCTTATAAGCCGAGTTCATTTTTTAACCAGTTTGTTGTCAATATGTTGGATTTAACACATAACAAGTGTTAAATTGTTTTTTCTCATCATTGAATTTTCGTATCTTTGCAACTGAAAACCAAACAAATAAACGAACAATCCCATGAATCTGTCCAAAGACAAAGTTACGGATTTTTTTTATTTTGAGGACAATTTTTGCAAAGAGTTCCACAATAGTTGACTATTTGGTACCTTTTTATGAGCGAACTCGGGTAGTTGGATTTTTCGTAACCATAGACCGATTGTACATGTGAGTGTACGCATGTGCAATCATCTTTCATTATGTACTATCAGATTTAGGGATTCTGTACAATTTCGATTGAAAAAAATTGGGGATTTTGTGCATAACCACAAAAATAAATTTGGGGATTTCATACATACATTCTTGAAAAAATTCGGGGATAAATAAAAAATGCGTATCTTAATCTGTCCAAAGACAAAGTTACGGATTTTTTTATTTTGCGGACAATTTTTGCAAAGAGTTCCATAAATCCATCGAGGCTCACGCCATAGGGGATACACCCGATATTGCCACGACCAAGCTAATCCAATATGTTTTTTATTTTTAGTAGATGTAGGGGGATACACTTGGGTACTTGTCCGCCAGCGGGTCGACAGAGAGCCACATGGTCATCAGTTCGTGGTCCATGTAGCGGGCACCAAAGTAGCTGTAACCTGTTTCCTCGTCGCGATGTTCATTGTATTTAATCTTATTCAGCGGTATTGCCTCGTCAAGCTCGGCAGGCACACCACGTGTCCCCTTACGGGGTGCATTGCTGGTGAAAACGAAAGGGTGAAACCACACATTTTGAGTGCGGTTTTCCCCTTCGGTTTTATGTGTCTGTTTAGACATTTGTTTTTACGCTGGTATCCTGGAGCAGGTGTTGTGTAAGTCCCAATCTATCCGGTTCATCTAATAGGTGCTGGATTACATATCTTTCCAAATAGGTTCTTCTGGTACAATGTGATAGTCACTTTCTAGTTGATTCAGCATAATCCTAGCCTTTCTAAGATTTTCAGAATAAATCTGGCTTTCGTCATTATTCTGATGAACATTTGTTAGTTGCTTCTGCACCAAAGATACGATAAAATCCGATAACATTGCACATGATGTAGGTTCATTGGGGTTTATCCCACTTACAAAAAACTTTTTTTCTCCTTTTTCTGAATCAAAGAGTATCATGTAATCGTAGTTACAAGACGACTCGTTTATATCCATAGGATTAATGTAAACACATTGTCTTTCCTCTTGAAGTTTGTCTTTAAGAAAATCAATCATCAGTAATTCCTCTGTTTTTAAAGAGAATACTGTGCACCGATTACCACCATCTTTATCATAATCATATACATTTACAAACATTAGTGATTCATTAATATAGGCATCACATATTGGACAAATCGATTTGCACAAAGTATTGTTCGCGAAAAAGATACCCTCTCCTTTGGACTGAACACTTTTTCCCCCATTGTCAAAAAATATTGTATCTGTTGTCACGTCAGGGAAAAGCGTTTTTATCTTTTCTTCATTCAAATTTGTGTCTTGCATATAAAAAGGCAAATAGTAAGAATCATTAAGATAAAAGCTAAAAAATTTTTTATCATTAAGATTGTACACGATAGCCATTGTTGTCGTATCTGATTTCGTTGTACATGATACAATAAGCAAAAACAATAGCAATGATATTATTTTACGAGTAATGCTCATCTTATACATTAATTTATTGTTTTATTTTTATACCAGTTCTACCAAATCCTTTGTTAATTATATCTACTATCTCCCTATTTGATGCTTTGGGATATTGGGTTTTCATTGTCTCAATAAAATCATGTTGACTAGACTTGTCATACCATGCAAAATGACAATGTTCTGCGTTGATATAGGCCCCAGCAGTCCCCCCCGCTTCTTTTACATATTTTTTCAGATAGGGGTTTAAATAGGAATGATCAAGTTCCCCATTATCTTTAAAATCAGCAGCGGCCTGACGAGCATGAATAAAAGTTTCATGGCATATGGTTTCAAATATGCTTTTAATATCGGCGACATTTGACAGGTTGATTGTAATGTTCAATCGACCATTAACTTTTTTTCTCCCAGTATCACCACTATTCTGAGGACTTGCCACATCCCCTCCAAAAGAGAGATCCATGCCTTTAGAATGGTATTCTCCATCTTTATCAAATTTAACGCCCAAAATATCTTGGCCGGCTTTTGCATACTTACTTAATTCTTTATAGCCTAATTTGGTTTTTGCAAAGGCTTTTAATGCATTTTCAATAAATTTATATTTGCATTTTCCATTTTTATCATAAAGTGCAGAGATATCAATTTCTCTCCCATCTGGATCAACCAGCTTCACTGGATTCCAGGCACAATACGCATACGGCGAAATGCTCGGGTACTTGTCGGCCATCGGGTCGACGGATAGCCACCCTGTCATCAGCTCGTGATCCATATATCGGGCGCCAAAGTAGCCGAAGCCTGTTTCTTCATCGCGTTCTTTGCCGGTGAAAGTGAAGCGCTCGTTGTAGCCGCTGACACGTTGGTTTATGTAGGGTTCGCCGTAGGGAAGATATTGCAGGTGCTGGACAGCCTCACCATTGGCATCGGTGATCCAGCTGGCACTTCCCAGGTGGTCGGAATGGTAGAAGTAGACGTCCTTTTCTTTCCCTTCATTCGGGTCGTCCTGCATCGAGCGCACCGCATACCTGATCTGCTCGTGGTTGACCATGACCTCGGCCTGCATCCGATGGGGGATGCCGCCAATCGGGAGGACGAGCTCCTCT